>Ga0193699_10000007_pt1 | contig 246179 bp, 245 predicted proteins | sample L3c2metaG_FD_160095 | JGI IMG/M metagenome (GOLD analysis project Ga0193699, IMG submission 160095) | Soil microbial communities from a riparian zone of the East river system, Colorado, United States - L3c2 | ecosystem: Environmental > Terrestrial > Soil > Riparian zone | place: USA: East...
CGGTCTGCCGCCGGCGCCGAGGGGGGATGGTTCGGGCATGAATCGCCACGCTTCGAGGTCCGGGTCGCCTCGTGCCTACATATTCCCCATGAATCGACCCGGACCCTCGACGGACCTCCCGCGCCCCGGCGCCGGCGGACGCCCCGGGGCGCCGGCGCCGCCCGGGCGCTCGCTCTCGTCAGTGCCCCCGAACCACGCGTCGCGGCACGACCAACGCCGGGGCTGAGCGCCATGAGCGCCAGCCCGCACGCCGAGGCCGGCGTCAGTCGTACGTGTAGAACCCGCGGCCGCTCTTGCGGCCCAGCGCGCCGTCGGCGACGAGGGCGACGATGGTGGCGGGCACGGTGGTCCCGATCGCCTCGCCGATTGCCTGGGCGACGTCGAGGCCGACGAAGTCCAGGAGCGCGAGGGGCCCCATCGGGTGGCCGGCGCCGAGCTGCATGCAGGTGTCGATCGCCTCGGCCGACAGGCCGGACTCCTCCTGGAACGCGACGGCGGAGAACAGGTAGGGGAACAGGAGGCGGTTGACGACGAAGCCGGGCGTGTCGGGGACGGTCACCGCGGTCTTGCCGAGGTCCTCGCACAGGCCGGCGGCGCGGGTGCGCGTGCTGACGGTCGCCTCGGCGGGGAAGGCGAGCTCCACGAGCTTCATCTTCGGCACCGGGTTGAAGACGTGCAGGCCGACGAAGCGCTCGGGCGCCCCGCTCGCGGTGGCCAGCTCCTGGACCGAGAGGGAGGACGTCGTCGAGCCGAGCAGCGCGTCCGAACCGACGACGTCGGCCAGCTCCGCCCACAGCGCGGCCTTGGCGCGGGCGTCCTCGACCACGGCCTCGACGACGGCGGTGGCGCCGCTCAGCGCGCCGAGGTCGCAGCCGACCCTCACGTGCGCGGCGTTGACCTCGCCGCTCAGGCGGCCGCACGCCTTCTCGACCACCGCCCGCGCCCGGTCGGCCGAGTCCTCCGAGCGCGCCCAGAGGACCACCTCGCCGTGGCGCGCGGCGGCCGCGGCCAGGCCGCAGGCGATGGCGCCGCTGCCGACGATCCCGAGTCGCTCGTTCATGGGCCGGAGTTCTATCGGGATGCGGTCCGCCGGGCTCCACCGCCTCGATGCGCGAGGGCCCGCGGGCCCTCGCCGTCCTTCGGGCTGGGGAGCCCGGTGGGGCCGCGACACGGCGCCGACGAGGCCGGTCCGCACGTCCCGCCGGCGTGCTCGCTATCCCCAGCGGAATCCGGTGGCGCTCGCCGCCACCGGCAGCGGGCTCTCCGGGAGCCCTTCGGCCGGCGTGACGTCGTTGTAGCCGCCCGGCGCGGTGTCGTTCGGACCGTCGGCGTGGAAGATCGAGGCGAGATGCTGGATCTGGCCGCGACCGACGCCGAGCTCGAACTGGCCGCCGCCGTACATGCCGATGCCGTGCTCCTCACAGTGCTCGTAGGCGGCCAGGAGCGGGCGCAGGCCGCCGAGGCGCGACGGCTTGACGTTGACCATCTTCGGCGGGAACGGCAGGCCGAGAACATCCTCGACGCTGTGGATGTTGGCGTCCCAGGTGATGCGGTCGCGGTGGGGCTCGAGGGCCGGCCACGTCGCGTCGGTGATCGCCGGGTCCTCGATCCACGCGTCCGGGAACGCCTCGGCGACGCGGCGGTAGAGCACGGGGTCGGGCGGGTTGTCGACCACCGAGCCGACGTACAGGCCCTTGAGGTCGACGCTCTCCACGGCGCCCGTGGCCGCCAGCTCGGCGACGAGCGCGTCGTTCCACGACGCCGTCGGGTCGAGCTTGAACTGCAGTGCCGGATACCGGTCGAGCCGCGCGCGCAGCGGCTCCATCGTCGCCGGCTCGCCCAGGCGCAGCGACACGACGAAGCGCACGGGGGAGAGCGGACGACCGAGTGCCTCGTGCAGCGGCACGCCGGCCTGGCGCAGCGCAAGGTCCAGCGCCGCCGACTCGTACGCCCACACGCGGTACTGCCGCGACGCGTCGTGGCGCGCCGGCTCCGGCCAGAGGTCGAGCGTGGCGAGGTGGTCGCAGAACGACTCCAGCGTCCAGGTGCCGGCCAGCGGCAGCGTCGGTCCCGCCGCCTGCAGCGCAGCCTGGTCCTCGGCGTCGTAGCTGACGTCCTCGCCCAGTCCCTCGTGTCCGTCGCCGCCGCGGAAGCGCAGCACGGTCGAGACGCGCGTGAAGTCCGACGACACGTCGCGCTGCAGCCGCTCGAGCGCGTAGTCCTCGATCTCCAGCGGCAGATCGGCGATGCGCTCCCAGAGGCGGCTCACGACGACGGCGCCGCGGCGTCCGCGACCGGCGCGGCCCCACCCGGGCGCTGCTCGAGGCGCGCCACGAGCTCGTCGAGGCGCAGCTCCTCGAGCCCGCGTCCGACGGCGTCCAGCTCGCCGGCGCAGAACTCGACCAGGCCACGGCCCTCCTGGCAGAGGTCCAGCGTCTCGCGCAGGCCCGCCTCCCCGGAGTCCAGCCGCTTGATGATCTCCTCCAGCCGCCCGGTGGCGGCCTCGTAGGTCTGGGTGCTCACGCGCCCTCCTCGGGGTTCTTGATGTCCTCAACATGGGCGCCGACGTCGCCGTCGGCGAAGAAGAGCCGCACGTCGCCCAGCTCGCGCGCCTGCACGGCCGAGGTGACGATCCCGCCCGCGCCGTCGTCGACGATCGCGTACCCGCGAGCGACGGTGCGCTCCGGGTCGTGCGCCGCCAGCGCGCTGGCCAGCGACTCCAGCGCGGTGCGCCGCGCGCGGTCCTCCGGCCCACCCGCCGCGGCGGCCTTGCGCGACAGCGCGAGCGCCCGCCGGCCGGCGCGCTCGGCGTCGTCGTCCAGACGCCGGCGGGCGCTGGCCCGCAGCTCGCGCAGCCGCTGGCGCAGCGCGACGCGATGGCGCTCGATCGCCTGCGCCGGGGCCCGCGACAGCGCCGCCAGGTGGCGCGCGCGGCCGACGACGGCGCGGCGCCCATGGGCCTCCAGCGCCGCGGCGCACCGCGCCAGCGCCTGCCGCGCCTCCAGCGGATGGCACGGCACCGCCGACTCCGCGGCGTGCGTCGGCGTCGAGCAGCTCACGGCCGCCACGTCGTCGATGAGCGTCCGGTCGGTGTGGTGGCCGACCGACGCGATCACCGGCACGCGCAGCATCGCGACCGTGCGGCACAGCGTCTCGTCGCAGAACGCGAAGAGGTCGGCCAGCGACCCGCCGCCGCGCGCGACGATCACGACCTCGACCTCCTCGATCGCCGCGAGGTCCTGGAGCGCCTGCGTGATGCGGGGCGCGGCGTGGCGGTCCTGGACGGGGGCGAAGGCCCAGACCAGCCGGCCCGCCCACCCGCGGCGCCGCAGCCCGGCGAGCACATCGTCGCGCGCTTTGCCGCCCTCACCGGTGACGACGCCGATGCAGCGCGGCAGCTCGGGCAGCGCGAGGGCCTTCTGGGCGGCGAACAGGCCCTCCGCGCCGAGCGCGCGCCGCAGCGCCTCCATCTGCGCGAGCAGGTCGCCCTCGCCGGCGATCCGCAGGCCGGTGACGTCGAAGGAGAACGACGGCGAGGACGTGCGCGACCCCGGGTAGTAGCCGGGCCCGCCGGCGGCCACGACCCGTGCGCCGTCGGTGAACGTGGTCGTCGCGAAGCCAAGCCGCTCGAAGTCGTTGCGCCACATCGAGCACGGCACGGCGCCGTCGCCGTCGCGCAGCTCGAAGTAGACCTTGGCCTTGGACGCGCGGAAGTTCCACACCTCGCCGAAGAGCTGCACCCGCGCGCGCTTGCGCAGCTCGTCGCGGAGCTTCTCGGCGTACGCGCCGACCGGGAACGGGCCGGCCAGGGACGATCCGGCGATGCCGTCGGGACGGGGCTGGACGCTCATGTCGACGCCTCCCCGGCCGCGGGAGCGAGCCCCTGGGCGAGCTGCCGGGTGGGCGGGTCGGCATGCGAGCCCCTGGGCGAGGTCGTCCGCCTCATCTCGTCACCGTCGCCGCCGCCAGGGCGCGTACCACGCCGGCCTTGTCCTCGCCGCACGGGACCGCGACGAGGGTCGTGACGCCGGCCCGCTCGTAGGTCGCCAGCCGCTCGTCGAGCCCGGACGGCGTCGTGGCGATCGCGCCCGCGTCGACCAGCGCGTCGGTCACCGCCGCCGCAGCGCCCGTGCGGTCGCCGCCGAGCATCAGCTCCTGGACCTCGCGAGCGGCGGCGCCGTGCCCGTGGCGCTCGGCGAGGTCGACGTAGAAGTTCTTCTCCTTGGCGCCCATCGCGCCGAGGTAGAACGCCAGCCACGGGCGGACCGCGTCGCGGGCGGCGCCCAGGTCCTCGTCGATCGCAACGGGCACGACCGGCGCCACGTCGATGTCGGCCAGCGAGCGCCCGGCCTCCTCGGCGCCCTCGCGCAGCGGGCCCATCAGCACCTCGGGCTCGGCCGGGTTCAGCAGGAACGGCAGCCAGCCGTCGGCGATCGCGCCGGCCTGGCGGACCGCGCGCGGACCGATCGCCCCGAGGTAGATCGGCAGCGTGTCCTGAACCGGGCGGGTCAGCAGCTTCAGCGGCTTGCCGAGCCCCGTCGGCGGGTGGTCGGGATCGTCGCCGCCCTCCAGCGGCACCTGGATCGGCTCGCGCGCGAGCGTCCGGCGCACGATGTCCACGTACTCGCGGGTGCGGGCGAGGTTGCGCGTGAACGGCACGCCGTACCAGCCCTCGCTGACCTGGGGGCCCGACAGCCCGAGCCCGAGCCGGAAGCGGCCGTCGCTGAGCACGTCGAGCGTCGCGGCGGCCATCGCGGTCGCGGTCGGCTTGCGCGCGGGGATCTGCAGCAGGCCCGAGCCCAGCCCGACGCGCTGCGTGCGGCCGGCCAGCAGCCCGAGGACCGACACCGCGTCCTGGCCCCACGCCTCGGCCACCCAGACGGAGTCCAGCCCCAGCTGGTCGGCGAGCACGGCCAGCTCGACCTGCTCGGTAGGCGAGAACCACGGCCAATAGGCGAGAAACACTCCAGCACGCATCGAGCGCCTCAGGGTAACCACGACGCCGGGCGGGTCGGACCGTCCAGCCGCGGGTGGACACCGCGTAAGCAGGAGCTCGCGTCCCGGTTGGCATCGGCACATGCGCCGTCTCACGCCCGTCCTCGCCCTCGTCGCCGTCCTGAGCCTGCCCAGCGCCGTCGCCCGGGCCGCGGAGCCCGGAACGCCCGGCTCCACGTTCCTGGTCTCCGCCGTCCCCGGCGGGCTCGATCCGCTGGCCACGCCGGTCAACGACTCCGATTTGGAGCGCTCCGGCGTCAGCGCGGACGGTCGCTACGTCGCGTTCAGCTCGGACTCCGACAGCCTCTCGCCCGACGACGACGACGCGGTCGAGCAGGTCTTCGTCCGTGACCTGGTCACCGGCGCCGTCACGCTCGCCAGCCGGGCCGCCGGGGCCGCCGGCGCTCCCGCGCACGTCACCTGCCGTGGGGCGACGATCTCCGACAACGGCCGCCGGGTCGCCTTCGAGTGCTACGGCGCCCTGGATCCCGCCGACACCAACGGCGTCAGCGACGTCTACGTGCGCGACCTCGACGCGCAGACGACCACGCTGGTGAGTCGCGCGGCCGGGCTGGGCGCCGTCGGCGACGCCTACTCCTACGACGCGGCGATCAGCGGCGACGGGCAGTACGTGGCCTTCGAGTCCAACGCCAAGAACTTCAGCGGCGTCGACCCCGACGGCGCGACCGACATCTTCCGCCGCCGCCTCGGCAGCGGCGACGGGATGGCGCTCATCACGGTCCCGCAGGGCGCCGGCGTGCCCCAGCGCTCCTACGGCGCCGCGATCTCCGACAACGGCGACGTCGTCGCGTACACCAGCGGCTCGACCGGGCTGTGGCTCCAGACCGGCGTCAACGACACCAACAACAACTCGGACGTCTACGCCCGGATCGTGTCGGTGGACGAGTCGGTGCTCGTCAGCACCGCCAACGCCGACGCCGCGGCCCTGACCCAGGGCGGAGCCAACAGCGCCAGCGTCAGCGGCGACGGGCTCTACGTCGCCTACGACACGTCGGCCAACAACACCAACACGGCCGACGTCGACTCGGCCTCTGACGTCTTCCGCCGCCGTCTCGACACCGCGGCCGTCGCGCTCATCAGCCGTCCGACCGGCGTCGCCGGCACCAGCGACGGCAACTCCTACTCGCCCAGCCTCGACCAGACCGGCGCCCGCGTGGCGTTCACCAGCTCGGCCACGAACCTCGGCGACGGCGACGCCGATGCCCGCTACGACGCCCACGTCCGCGACGTCGGCGCGGCGACGACCGCGCTCGCCACCCGCGCACCGGGCGCCGCCGGGGCCAAGAGCACCGCCGACAGCAGCATCCCGGCCATGAGCGACGACGCGAGCACGATCGCCTTCCCGATCGACGGCGACGGCGGCCTGCTGCCCGGCCTCGGCTCCGACGCCCGGCGCGTCTACGCCCGCCGCGGGACCGACACGCTGCTGGTCTCCGCCGCTCCCGGCGCCGCGCTGGCCAGCGCCGGCGGCGACAGCCGCGTCGCCGGCCAGGGCGCCATCAGCGCCGACGGCCGCCTGGTGGCGTTCACGTCGGTGGCCGACGGCCTCTCCGGCGAGGACGACGACCGCGTCGCGCAGGCCTTCGTCCGCGACACGGCGACCCGGACGACCGTGCTGGTCAGCCGCGCGAGCGGCGAGCACGGCGCGGCCGCCTCCGCCGACGCGGAGAACGTGGTGCTCAGCGCCGACGGCCGGCGCGCCGCCTTCGTCACGCGCGCCGCGCTCGATCCCGCCGACGTCAACGACCGCGACGACGTCTACGTGCGCGACCTCACGACCGCCACGACGACGCTGGCGTCGGTCGGCGAGGGCGGCGTGCTCGGCAACGGGAACGCCACGGAGCCGGTCCTCGACGCCGACGGCAGCCGCGTCGCGTTCGCGACCGGCGCGAGCAACCTCGGCGACGGCGACGTCACGCCCATGCTGGACGTCCACGTCCGCGACCTCGCCGCCGGCCACACCATCCTCGTCAGCGCGACGCCCGGCGGCGCGGCCGCCAACGGCGAGTCCGGCGCGGCGTCGATCTCGGCCGACGGGGGGCACGTCGCGTTCGAGTCCTACGCCTCCAACCTGGGCGACGGCGACGCCGACACCACCTACGACGTCCACGTCCGCGACCTCGCCGCGGGCACGACCGTGCTGGCCAGCCGCGCCGACGGCGCCGGCGGCGCCAAGGCGGGCGGCGCGGGCTCGCGCAGCCCGTCACTCAGCGGCGACGGCACGCGCGTGGCGTTCGACAGCGACGCCCAGGACCTCGATCCCGCCGTGCCCGACCCGGGCGGGTCGCGCGACGTCTTCGTCCGCGACCTCGTCGCCGGCACCACCGTCCTGGCGGACCGGGCCGACGGCGCCGCCGGCGGCAAGGCGAGCGGGGGCCAGGACCCGGTCCTGTCGGCCGACGGCCGCGTCGTGCTGTTCCACACGTACGACCCGACGTTCGCGCCGACGCTGATCAGCGACGAGCCCTACGCGACGTTCGCCCGCGACCTGGCGGCCGGCCGCACGCGTCTGGCCACGGCGCCGGACGGCGACGCCCCGCTCGGCAACCAGTACCTCGGCGCCGCGGCGGTCAGCGCCGACGGCGGCTGCGTCGCGTTCGTCGCCGCCGGACACGGCCTCGTGCCCAGCGTGAACACCGACAACAGCGAGATCTACGTCCACGTGCTCGGCGGCCGCTGTGGCCTGCCGCCCGTGGGCGAGACGTCCGGCGACACGCCTGCGGCGCCCGTGCCGCCGCTCGGCCCGCCCGCCGTGCGGCCCGACCGCACGGCGCCGCGGATCACCGGCCTCAAGACCACCAACAAGCGCTTCCGCGTGGCCAAGGGCGCGACCGCGGTCAGCGCTGCCGTGAAGGCCGCGAGCAAGCCGCGCGCGCCCGCCGGCACGACCTTCCGCTTCACGCTCTCGGAGGCGGCGACGACGCGGATGGCGATCGCCCGCGAGCTGCCCGGGCGGCGCAAGGGCAAGAGCTGCGTCAAGGCCACCAAGAAGCTCGCGCACGCCAAGCGCTGCACGCGCGCGGTCGCCGCCGGCACGCTGACGCGCAGGCTCCGGGCCGGCGCCGCGAAGGTGACGTTCACGGGCCGGGTCGGGCGCAAGGCCCTGGCGCGCGGCACCTACGTGGCGACGCTCACCGCCACCGACGCCGCCGGCAACCGCTCCACGTCGGCGCGCGTGCGGTTCGTCGTCGTGGCCGCGTGATCCGCGCTCAGCCTGTCGCGGCCAGCCGGCCGCCGACGAACTGCGCGAGGCCGGCGATCCGCTGGCGGACCTCCGCGTAGCCGCGGTCCTTGAGCCCCTCGACGATCTCGTCGGGCTCGAACAGGCGGATGCCGCTGCGGGCGCCGGCGAGGTCGTTCATCGCGCGCCCGGGCGCCGACTGCAACCGGCAGCTCGTCAGGATCGCGATGCGCCCGCCGGGCGTCAGCACGCGCGTCATGTGGTCGAGCGCCGCATCGGGGTCCTCGAACAGGTGGAGCGCCGCGAAGCAGCAGACGGCGTCGAAGCTCGCGTCGCGAAACGGCAGCCGCACGGCGTCCCCGCGGACGTAGGCCACGACCTCGCCCGCCCGCCCCGTGTCGGCCACCGCGCGTGCGAGCATCGTCGGCGAGGCGTCGATCCCGACGGCCAGGCCGCCGTCGCCGACGATCCCGGCGAACTCGCGCGTGAAGTTCCCGGGCCCGCAGGCGACGTCCAGCACGCCGTCGCCGGGCGTGAGCCCGAGCAGCAGCCGCGCGATCCGGTGCTCGTCGCGCATCCCGCTGCCGAACGCGCCCTTCAGCACGCGTCCCCAGGCGGGCCGCCACCAGCGCTCGTAGACCGCCGGCAGCGTGCGCGACAGCATCAGCCGCTGGGCCGGGGTGGACGGCATGGAGCCGCCGTCGCCGATCAGGTCGAGGTAGCCGTGGCGGACGTCGGGCGCGGCGGGCCGGGCCGCGGGATCGAGCAGCGGCAGCGCGCGCGCCACCGGATCGGGCAGCGCTGCGTCGCGCGCCGCCCGCACGGCGTCAGACGACCGTGGTGTGCGGCTCGGGGTCCTCGGACCCCGCGCCGCCGATCGCCGCATCGGGATCCGTGACCGACGGCAGCGGCTTCATGCCGGGCTCGGCGTGGTGCCCGCGGACCTCGCCGGTGACGCCCAGCGCGGTCAGGCGCCAGATCTCCCGCTCGCCGAGCACGCGCGCCGGATCGTCCTTCGGCAGGTCGACGATCAGCCGCGCGATGCGGTTGCGCAGCTGCAGCGCGAAGTGCGGCGTGGACGCGCCCATGAGCTGGCGGACGTCGTCGACGGTGACCTTGCGCGTGAGGCGCTCGGGGTTCTCGGCCTGGCTCATGGTTTGGGGGAGGGGCTCGCGCGCTCGTTGACGGGGACGATCTCGAGGAGTGCGTCGATGCGCGACTGGGAGTCCACGGACAGGGCTCCTTCGTCGCCGACGATCCAGCCGTGATTGTAGACGCCGCGCACCGGATCCCTGGTGTAGCCGGGCTGCACGTCCAGCAGGTAGCCCTGCAGCGCGGGCGGCAGCGCGGCCGGGTCGTCGCTGACCAGCAGCGGGCCGTAGGTGCCGCTGGCCGACAGCGGGGCGGCGGCGGCGGCGTCGCCGGGCCGCTTGGTGCTGGCGAACACGAACCCGTGGCCGGGGTCGACGACGCCCCAGCCGAAGTTGCCGTCCACGAACCGCGCGAACGCCACCGAGCTCGCGGCCGGGCTCGGGCCGGAGATGCGCGAGACGGTGCCCAGGCGCCGCAGCTGCGCCAGCGCCTTGTTGGACACGACGCTCTCGGGCCCGAGCACGTAGATCTTGGGCTGCTGGTGGGCGGCGATCGCGGCGCGCGTGTCGCGCGGCACGTCGTCCTTGTTGGTGAAGAGGATCGGGTCGCCCGCCTTGGCGGCCCAGGCGGCCGCGGGCATCGCGTACTCGGGCGAGTCGGCCGGGACGACGACGACGCGATCGCTGGTCGTCCCGCGCGCGGCGGCCTGGAAGGCGTCGATGGCGCGGGCGATCGCCGGGGCGTCGGCCCCGCGCAGGTCGGTGGTCCGCATGCCGTTGAGCTCCGGCACGTCGCCCACGCGCACGACCTGGGCGCCGCCGGCCTGCTTGGAGCCCGTCGGCGCCAGCGCGGCGAGCGCGCTCTTGGTGGCCGCGGGGAGCTCGTCGGGCCCGTGGGCGTAGAGCAGCGGCGCCCGGATGGGAGAGCTCATCAGCACCGAGGCGGCCAGGCCGACGCGCCAGTCGCGGTCGTCGGCGAGGACGACGGCGCGCGGGCGCGTGACCCGCGAGGAGCCGGAGTAGACCGCGCGCGCCACGGCGGCGGCGTCGGCGACCGGGTCGGCGCCGCCCACGCGCGTGGTGTTCTTGGTCGCGAAGACCGGGAAGCCGAGGTCCGCGGCGGCGGTCGTCTCGGTGCCCTTGGCGCCGATCTCGGGCTGCTTGGCCTTCGTGGTGGTGGAGTCGGCGCCGCGGCCGCAGCCGGCCGCGACGACGGCGAGCGCGAGCAGCGCCGCGGCGGTGGACCGTGGGGCACGCATGCGCGGCAGGCTACGACCTCGCGCCGCCGTCACGCGCCGCCGGCGGCCATCGTCGGTGTGTCCGCGCCCGAACGGTCGGGGTCGTGAACCTCATGCGGTAGGTCGACCCAAGAGCTTGCAACCGGTCATGCGGGACATGGATGTGCACGTTTCGTCCCAGTCGTGTAGGTTGCCGATCACGCCGAACCGCTGGTGAGGAGCCAGTGGGCGGGGGACCCAAGTTGTGTGGGGCGAATTGCACGGTGAATCCGTGCGAAGCGCAGGCTCTTTCCGCGCTAGCCCGTCAGCTAACCCCGTAGGCCGACGAAAGAGGAATCGACCTTGCGGGCATCTGCCGTTGTGCTGACGATCGTCGCATCGCTGGTCGCCGCACCTGCGGCGATGGCGCAGACGACGGCCGGCACGACCGACACGAGCAGCACGACCGCCCCGGCCCCCACGGCCCCGGTGGTTCCCACCGGCGGCGCCGCCTACGGCGAGCCGAACCCCGCCACGGTCCAGCTCACGCCCGAGCAGACCGCGACGATGCTGCCCAACGGCTACGCCGCCGCGCCCGTGAGCGCGCCGCAGGAGGTCAAGGACGCCATCGCGGCGGCCAACCTCATCATCGGCAAGCCGTACGTCTACGGCGGTGGCCACAACGCGCGGTTCACCTCGCGCGGCTACGACTGCTCCGGCACCGTCTCCTACGCGCTGCACGGCGCCGACCTGCTGACGAGCCCGCTCGACTCGAGCTCGTTCATGAAGTGGGGCGCCAAGGGCGCCGGCACCTGGATCACGGTCTACACGAACCCCGGTCACGCGTTCGCCGTCATCGCCGGCCTGCGCCTCGACACGAGCGCCGCCGGTGACTCGGCGGGCGGCAAGGGCCCCCGCTGGCGCCCCGCGCTGCGCAGCACCAAGGGCTTTACCGCCCGTCACCCCAACGGGTTCTAGGTCGTCTGGCCGCCGCGCCGGCGGCCAGGTCTGGACGCGGGCGGGGTAGGCTAGAGCTGACCCCGATCCTGCGATCAGTATGGAGGCCCGATGCCGGGCGTTAGTGGCCGTTTCTCGACGGTCGTCAAAGCGAAGATCTCGAAGCTGCTGGACCGCGCTGAGGACCCGGCGGAGACGCTCGACTACAGCTACCAGAAGCAGCTGGAGTCGCTGCAGAACGTCAAGAAGGGCATCGCGGACGTCGTCACCGCGAAGAAGCGGCTGCAGATGCAGTCGACCAAGCTCGAGCAGTCCGTGGTCAAGCTCGACACGCAGGCGCGTCAGGCGCTCTCGCAGGGCAACGAGGAGCTCGCCCGCGTCGCGCTGGAGAGAAAGAACGTCGCGCAGACCGAGCTGCAGGGGCTCGACCAGCAGGTCACCGAGCTGGAGGCCCAGCAGCAGAAGCTGGTCGACTCCCAGCAGAAGCTGACCACCAAGATCGAGACCTTCCGCACCAAGAAGGAAGTCATCAAGGCGCAGTACTCCGCCGCCGAGGCGCAGGTGCGCATCTCCGAGGCCGCCACCGGCGTCGGGGAGGAGATGGCCGACGTCGGTCTCGCGATGCAGCGCGCGGTCGACAAGACCGAGCAGATGAAGGCCCGCGCCGACGCGGTCGGCGAGCTCGAGGCCTCCGGCGCGTTCGACGACCTCACCCAGCTCGGCTCGGGCGAGGACGACATCGACCGTCAGCTCAAGGAGCTCTCGAGCACCGCCACGGTCGACGACGAGCTGGCCAAGATGAAGGCCGAGCTGGGTCCCGGCGCCGCCGGCGACTCCAAGCAGCTCGAAGAGGGCCAGGCATGATCGTCCGCATCTCCGAGGACGGCCAGTACGAGCTCGACGACGCGCACCACGCGAAGCTCAACGAGCTCGACGACGCGGCCGTCGCCGCGGTGGACCGCGACGACGAGGACGCGTTCCACTCGTTCTTCGAGGAGCTGCTGCAGTACGTGCGGACCAACGGCACCAGGATCGCCGACGACGACCTGCGCTCGTCGGAGATCATCTTCCCCCCGGCCGACCTGTCGTTCGTGGAGGCCGGGCAGGACTTCACGGGCGACGGCCTGGTGCCCGACCCGCCCAGCAGCACCACGGCCTAGGAGCAAGAGGTCCGGCCGGCGCGGCGTCCTTCGGGGAAGGGCGCCGCGCAGCCCGGCGTGCGCGGGCCCGCCCCGCATGGACGCGCGCCGCGTGGGTACCAGGACTGCACGCTCGCGGCCCGCCGCGGCGGTCGCAGCGCCCCTTGCCCGATGATGCGCGTCCAGGACATCCCCCGAGACTCCCTCGCCCCTGCCGTCGGGCGGCACATGCTCGACGACCTCGACGGCACGGTCGCGTCGCACGTCGCCGACCAAGCTCGTCTCCTCGTCTCCGAAGTCGTCACCAACGCCGTGCGTCACGGCGAGGGCGACATGGTGCGCGTGATGCTCGACGCCGACGGCGGGGGCGTGCTGCGGTGCGAGATCACCGACGACGGGCACGGCTTCGTCCCCGCCGCGCGCACCAAGGCGGCCACCGAGGTGGGAGGCTGGGGCCTGCACCTCGTGGAGGCCCTGTCGCGCGACTGGGGCGTCCGCGAAGGCCGTACCCACGTCTGGTTCGAGCTCGGCGCCGACTGACGCCGCCTCGGGCGCTCCCTAGATCGGGATGCCCCAGAGGGGGAACCAGCGCTCGAGCTCGGGCTCGACCGGGAGCTCGGTGCCCAGCTGCGCCTTGACCTGCAGCTCGCGCTCGGTGTCGCGCTGCTGGTCGCCGCGGGCGGGCACGAAGGGGTACCAGGTGCCGCGCTTGTAGTTGTAGATGAAGTAGACGGGCCGGCCGTCGGACTGCTCGAACGCGAAGACCGACGCCAGCACGCGGTTGCCGTAGCCGCCGATCGCCAGCGCGTCGGAGACCGCGTTGACGCCGACCGCGAGGTCCTCGATGTCGTCGTCGTGCAGGATCATCCAGCGGTAGCCGTAGCTGTCGTCGCTGGTCGTCAGCGTCGTGCCGGTCTCCTCGCCGGTGCCGCGCACGACCTCCTCCATCTCGGAGGCGATCTGCTGGAAGTCGCCGGTCGCCAGCGGCTGGAAGACGATCGCGGCCCGGCCCCGGTTCTTGATGCCGGGACCGGACTCGAGGGCCACCGCCGCGGTCGTGATCGCGAACAGCCGGTCGGGCGCGGGACCCTTGACCTTGCTGCGGCCCAGCAGCGCGTCGAAGAGGCCCATGGGCTAGGACGCCAGCGCGGTGCGCACGGGACCGCCGCCCTGCAGCTGGGACTCCAGCCGCGACAGCGCCGCGATGCGCTGCTCCATCGGCGGGTGGGTGGAGAAGATGTTGTAGATCGACTCCTTGACCTTCACCGGGACGATGTAGAACGCGTTCATCTCGGCGTGGGCGCGCAGGTCGTTCTGCGGGATGCGCTCGTTGATGCCGCTGATCTTCAGCAGGGCGGAGGACAGCGCGCTCGGGCGGCCGGTGATGACCGCGGCGCCGCGGTCGGCGGCGAACTCGCGGTAGCGCGACAGCGTCCGCATGAGGAAGAAGCTCACCACCCAGACGATGGCCGACACGAGGATGATCACCATGAAGCTCGGGCCGTCGTCATCGTCGTCGGAGTAGCCGCCCCCGCCGTACCCGCCGCCGAAGAGGAAGCCGAACTGGACGATCATCGACGCGACCGAGGCGAAGAAGCCCGCCAGCGTCATGATCATCACGTCGCGGTTGACGATGTGGGTGATCTCGTGGGCCATGACGCCCTCGAGCTCGGCGGGGGAGAGCAGGTCCATGATGCCCGTCGTCGCGCAGACCGTGGCGGCCTTGGGCGAACGGCCCATCGCGAACGCGTTGGGCACCGGCGTCGAGACGACCGCGATCTTCGGCTTCGGGATGTCGGCCTGCACGCACAGGCGCTCGATCATCGCGTGCAGCTCGGGAGCCTCCTGGGGGGAGACCTCCTTGGCGCCGACCGAGCGCAGCGCGAGCTTGTCGGAGGCGAAGAACTGGAACGCGAGCAGCGCGCCGCAGCCGATCGCGGCGACCGCACCACCGACGCTGGCGAACAGCACCGCGGCGAAGACGACGTAGACCAGCCCGAGCAGGAGCATCGTCACGAGCATCCGGATCTGCAGACCGGTGTCGCGACCGAACGAGGTGTTCATGCGGGGAATGGTAGTCCTGTTGCCTTAGGGAACCATGAAGGTCGTACGCACGGTGCCTTGCAGGTTCGACATGCGGGCCGCCTACCATGCCCGATCGCATGCGCCTGCGCCACGTGCTGGCCGGTGCTGTCCTACCGCTGGTGCTCTGCGCGTCGCTGTGGCTGGTCTTGCCGCTCGGCTCGGAGGCGTCTCCGCAGGGCCGCGCCGCCTCCCTCCAGAAGAAGATCGATACGACCCGCGGGAAGATCGGCCGCCGCAAGGGCACCGAGCACGTCCTGACGTCCGACATCCAGCGCTGGTCGACGCGCATCTCCAAGCTGCAGGGGTCGATCAGCACGCTGCAGACGCGCGAGCAGCGCATCCAGGCCGACCTCGACGCGCGTCGCAACGAGCTCGTGAGCACCCAGAAGCAGCTGCGCTCCGAGCGCGCGCGCCTGGCCCGGCTGCGCGCCCGGCTGGCCGAGGGCCGCAGGATCCTCTCGCGCCGGCTGGCCGAGCTCTACGAGGCCGACAAGCCCGACCTCGTCACCGTCGTCCTGAACTCGAAGGGCTTCGCCGACCTGCTGGAGCGCGGCGAGTTCCTCGGCCGCATCCAGGAGCAGGACAACAACGTCATCAAGCTCGTCCGCGACGCCAAGGCCGATGCGACCGCGACCGCCGCGCGCCTCGACAAGCTCGAGCGCCGCCAGCAGCAGCTGACGACGATCGTCCTGCAGCGCCGCGACCAGGTCGCCCAGGTCAAGCAGCAGCTGATCGACACGCGCGTCGGCTACCAGCAGACGCGCAACGACAAGAAGAACGCCCTCGGCAAGGTGCGCACGGAGCGCAAGTCGCTGGAGACCCACCTCGACGAGCTCCAGAAGGAGTCCGACAAGGTCCAGGCGCAGCTCCAGGGCGGCGGCAGCCTGCCCGCGGGCCCGATCAAGGGCGGCAGCGGCCGTTTCATCTGGCCGGTCAACGGCCCGCTCACCTCACCCTTCTGCGAGTCCCGCGCCTGGGAGTCCTGCCACCCGGGCATCGACATCGCCGTGCCCACCGGCACCCCGATCCGCGCCGCCGACGGCGGCCGCGTCGCGATCGCCGGCTGGGTCGGCGGCTACGGCAACTACACCTGCATCCAGCACACGGCCTCGCTGTCGACGTGCTACGGCCACCAGTCGGTGCTGAAGGTCAGCGTCGGCCAGTCGGTGTCCAAGGGCTCGGTGATCGGGCTTTCGGGCTCGACCGGGCACTCGACAGGGCCGCACCTGCACTTCGAGGTGCGCGTCAACGGCGCGGTGCAGAACCCGATGAACTACTTGTAGGACTTGGGTGGCCGGCGTTCCGCGCGGGCATGGGCCATCGAGGGACGAATGAATCTCGTACAGCGAGATTCATTCGTCCCTCGACGCTCCCGGCGCTCGGCCAAGCGCCGGCGGACGCTCGCTGACGCCCCGCCGAACGCCGGCGGAGGACACCAGGCGCCGACGCACCGTCCGCGCTCTTGTCGGTGATCCGGACCACGCCTCGCACGGCCGGCGCGCTCGCGCGGGACGCCACGAGCGCCGGCAGGCGGTGCCGCTACGCCCCCAGCGCCCGTCCCAGCCACCGCACCGCCATCCCCTGCAACTCCGGGTCGTGCTGGATCGAGCGGTGATGGCCGCCGCAGACGACGACCAGCTCCGAGCCCGGCGCCGCCGCGTGCAGTGCCCGCGACAGCTCCACCGGGACGACCTCGTCGCCCTCGGCGTGCAGCAGGAGCACCGGAACGGCCGCCGCGTCGAGCGCGCGCGCCGCATCCGTCTCGTCGTGCCGCCCCAGCAGCCCGACGACCGCGTCCCGATCCGCCGCGAAGCCGAACCGCTGCGCGCGCACGCCCACCGACAGCCCGACCGCCGACGCCGGGCAGATCGCCACGACGGCGCCGGCCCGCGCCCCCGTGGCCGCCACCAGCGCGAAGTACCCGCCCATCGACGACCCGCGCAGCCCGACGGCCGACACGCCGCCGCGCGCCCGCAGCACGTCGGCCATGAGCGCCACGTCGTCGACCGCGCGGCCGTCCAGCGCGCCGCCGGACTCCCCGTGCCCCCGCGCGTCGAACGCCAGCGCCGCCAGGCCACCCGCGGCACATGCGCGGGCGAAGTCGAAGTGGCTCTCCTTGCGCGAATCGGCGCCGTGGAGGACCACCACGCCGGCGGCGGCGACCCCCTGCGGAGCGAAGCGGGCCCAGGCCAGCCCGTCGGTCGTGCCGGTCTCCACCGGTGGCTCAGCTCGAACGGTGCGCATGGCGTGGCATCATGCCGCCCGCCGATGGCGACGACGCAGACCCCCATCTCCCACGTCTGGCCGCTGGGCACGACCCTCGACGCCGAGGGCGTGCTCCAACTGGGCGGATGCGATGCCCGCGAGCTCGCGCGCGAGTTCGGCACGCCGGCCTACATCGTCGCCGAGGACGACCTCCGCACGCGCGCCCGCCGCTTCCTCGCCGCGTTCGCGCAGCGCACCGACGACTTCGAGGTCCACTTCGCCTCCAAGTCGTTCCCCGCCACCGCGGTCCTGCGGCTCTTCGCCGAGGAGGGGCTGGCCTGCGACGTGGCGTCCGGCGGCGAGCTGCACCTCGCGCTCAACGCCGGCTTCGACCCGGCCAAGGTCCACCTGCACGGCAACGCCAAGAGCGTCGCCGAGCTGCAGATGGCCCTCGACGCGGGGATCGGCGACATCGTCGTCGACAACATGGACGAGCTCGAGCGCCTCCAGCGGCTGATCCCGCCCGGCCGCCGGCAGCGGATCCTGCTGCGCATCGCGCCCGGCGTCAGCCCCGACACGCACCCCAAGATCTCCACCGGCGGCCCGAACACCAAGTTCGGCTTCAACCCGGCCGACGCGCAGATCGCCATCGAGCGCGCGCAGGCCTCCGACAGGCTCGACCTCGACGGCCTGCACTTCCACATCGGATCGCAGATCCTCGACCTCGAGCCGTTCCGCGCCGCGCTGGAGGCGGTCGTCGCACTGGGCGACTTCAGGACCTACAACATGGGCGGCGGCCTCGGCGTCGCCTACACGCACGAGCAGTCGGCGCCCGGCATCGACGACTACGTCGCACGCAAGGTCGACCTGATCCGGGAGATCGCCGGCCCCGGCAAGCGCATCGCCGACGAGCCCGGGCGCGCGCTCGTCGCGCACTCGACGGTGACGCTGTACGAGGTGCAGTCGGTCAAGCACAACGTCGCGACCTGGGTCGCGGTCGACGGCGGCATGTCCGACAACCTGCGCCCGATGCTCTACGAGGCCCGCTACGAGGCGATGGTGGTGGGGAGGTCTGACCAGCACGGCACGATCTGCCACCTCGCCGGCAAGCACTGCGAGTCCAGCGACGTGCTGATCCACGACGCCGACCTGCCGGACCCGCGGCCGGGCGACCTGATCGCCATCCCGGTCACCGGCGCCTACGGCCACGCGATGGCCAACAACTACAACGGCCAGCCCCGGCCACCCATCGTCTTCGTCTCCGGAGGCAACGCCCGCGCGGTCGTGCGGCGTGAGACCTACGAGGACCTGACGCGGAGGGATGTACATGCCGAGGCATTCCCGAAGGAACGCAATGGCTGACTCATTCGCCGGTGGTCGGAATGCCTGAGCCCTTCCGGATCGGCCTGCTCGGCCGCGGCACCGTGGGCGGCGCGTTCGCCGACCTCGTGGCCGAGCGCGCCGACCACGTCGCCAACGTCACCGGCCTGCGCCCCGAGATCTCGGGCGTCCTGCGCCGCAGCGAGGGCGACTTCGACGAGATCGTCGCCAACTCCGACCTGATCGTCGAGCTGATCGGCGGCCTGGAGCCGGCGCGCGAGTACGTCCTGCGCGCGATGGCCGCGGGCAGGCACGTCGTCACCGCCAACAAGCAGCTGCTGGCCGAGCACGGCGAGGAGCTGTGGGCCGCCGCGCGCGAGCACGGCGTGCAGCTGCGCTTCGAGGCCGCGGTCGGCGGGGTCGTCCCGGTCGTCCGTGTGCTGCAGGAGTCGCTGGCCGCCGCCCACGTCGAGCGCCTGCACGGCATCGTCAACGGCACCACCAACTTCATCCTCAGCCGCATGGCCCAGACCGGCGCCAGCTACGAGGAGGCCCTCGCCGAGGCCCAGCAGCTGGGCTACGCCGAGGCCGACCCGACCGACGACGTCAGCGGCAAGGACGCCGCCGCGAAGATGGCGATCCTCGCGCGCCTGGCGTTCGACACGCCGGTCAGCCTGGCCGAGATCCCCTACGAGGGCATCGAGCACCTGACCGCCGATGACATGGAGTACGCGCGTGAGCTCGGCCTCGGCCTCAAGCTCATCGGCACCGCCGAGCGCGTGAACGGCGGCCTGAGCGTCCGCGTCCACCCGGCGTTCCTCTACGGCGCCCACCCGCTGGCGTCGATCAACGGCCCGTTCAACGCCGTGACGATCGAGTCGCCCGCGATCACCGAGATCACGCTCAGCGGCCCCGGTGCCGGCGGCCCGCAGACGGCCAGCGCCGTCCTCGGCGACGTGGTCAGCGCGATGATCCCGCCCGCCTCGGGGGTGGGCGGGACCGATTCCCAGCGCCTGGAGCTGATCTCCGACGTCACCGGCGCGTTCTACCTGCACGTCGACGTCGCGGACGAGCCGGGCGTGCTCGCGCAGCTCGCCCAGATCCTGGGCCTGCAGGGCATCAGCGTGAAGTCCTTCGTGCAGAAGGGGCTCGGCGCCGACGCCCGCCTCGTGATGGTGCTGCACCCCGTGCTGGAGTCCCGGCTGTTCGCGGCGGTCGACCTCATCGCCGGCCTGGACTTCGTCCGGGCCCGGCCGCGCGCGATCCGCGTCATCGACGAGGAGTTCTAGGACCCATCATGCCCGGCCTCATCGAGCGCTATCGCGACCGCCTGCCGTTCGCGCCCGGCGACCCCATCGTGTCGCTGCAGGAGGGATCGACGCCGCTGGTGCCCGCGCCCAAGCTGGGCGAGCGCGTCGGCGCCGAGGTCTTCCTGAAGATCGAGGGCGCCAATCCGACCGGCTCCTTCAAGGACCGCGGGATGACCTGCGCGGTCTCCGACGCCGTCCGCAACGGGTCCGAGGCGGTCCTGTGCGCCTCGACGGGCAACACGGCCGCGTCGCTGGCCGCCTACGCGGCGCGCGCCGGGCTGCGGGGCGCGGTCATCGTGCCCGAGGGCAAGATCGCCACCGGCAAGCTCGCCCAGGCACTCATGCACGGCGCGCGCGTCATCGCGCTGCGGGGGAACTTCGACGTGGCGCTCAAGCTCGTGCGCGAGGTCTGCGACCGCCAGCCGATCGGCCTGGTCAACAGCGTCAACCCGTTCCGGATCGAGGGGCAGAAGACCGCGTCGTTCGAGATCCACGACGCGATCGGCGAGATCGACGCGCTGTGCATCCCGGTCGGCAACGCGGGCAACGTCACCGCCTACTGGAAGGGCTTCCAGGAGATCGGTCAGTCGCCGCGGATGCTGGGCTTCCAGGCCGCGGGCTCGGCGCCGCTGGTCGAGGGGCGCGTGATCGAGGACCCGGAGACGATCGCCAGCGCGATCCGGATCGGCAACCCGGCGCGCTGGGAGGAGGCGATGGCGGCGATGACCTCGTCGCACGGCATGGTGCGCGCCGTCACCGACGACGAGATCCTCGACGCGTACCGCTTCCTGGCCGCCGGCGAGGGCGTGTTCTGCGAGCCGGCGAGCGCCGCAGGCGTCGCCGGCCTCTTGAAGTACGGCGCCCCCGAGGGCGTCGCGCGGATCGTGTGCATCCTGACCGGCCACGGGCTCAAGGACCCGCAGACGGCGCTCATGCAGGCCGGCTCGGTCGTGCCCTGCGAGCCGGAGCTGGACGCCGTCGAGCACGCGGTCCTGGGGTAAGCACGTCTCAGGCCGGGGGCGTCAGCCGCCTGACGCCGGCGTGTGATCTTCGGCGTGGACGTGTGTCCTGGGGATGGCCGCTCTGCGCGGCAGGTTCACCCATGCTGCCGCCCGAGGACTTCACCATCACGGTTGGACGCCATCGCGAGACCGTGACGGTCGCGCTGGCCGGCGAGCTCGATCTCGCCTCGGCGCCACTGCTGGGCGACCACCTCACGGCGGTGCGTGAGGAGCGGCCCGGCACGCTCATGCTCGATCTCGGCGAGGTGACGTTCATGGACTCCAGCGGGGTGGTCCTGCTGCTGTCGGCGTCGCGCCACTGCGAGCGCGACGGCGTCACGCTGGTGATCTCGCACGTGCCGCCGGCGGCCCGGCGGGTGCTGGAGGTCTGCGGCGTGGTCGCGGCGCTGCCGCTCGCGGAGTCGGAGGCTTCGGGCCCGCACGACCTGCGCGCCGGGTAGGGTTCCGGCGCTCATGGAGCGTCGTCGCCTCGTCCGCGTGCCCGCGTCCTCGGCGAACCTCGGCCCGGGCTTCGACGCGCTGGCCGCCGCCCTGTCGCTGCACACCGAGATCGAGGTCGTGGAGACCGGTCGGTTCGCCGTCGTCACGGACCTCGCGATCGCGAAGGACCGCCGCAACCTCGCGGTCCGCGGCTTCGAGCGCCTGCACCCGCCCGACGACTTCGAGTTCCGGATCCGCTCGTCGATCCCGCTGTCGGGCGGCCTGGGGACGAGCGCGGCGGCGTACGTCGGCGGCCTCATGGCGGCCGACCACCTCTTCGAGCTCGACGCCGACGTGTTCGCCCTGGCCAGCGAGCTCGAGGGCCATCCCGACAACGTCGCCGCGGCGCTCCACGGCGGCTTCGTCGTGTGCGCGGACGGCTCCACGACCCGCTTCGACGCCCCCGCGGGCCTGGAGGCCGTGCTGGTCGTGCCCCACGACCCGGTCCGCACCAAGGAGGCCCGGGCGGCGCTGCCGAAGGTCGTGCCGATGGCCGACGCCGTGGCGAACGTCGCCCACGCGTCGCTGCTCATGCTGGGGCTGTCACGGGGTGACTGGGACCTCGTGAGCCGGGGGCTGGCCGACCGGCTGCACCAGCCCTACCGCGCGCATCTGTTCCCGCGGTCGATGGAGGTCGTGGAGCGCGCGCCGGCGCTCGGCGCGCTGGGCGCGACGATCTCGGGCGCGGGCCCGACGGTGCTGGTCTGGTGCCACTACGAGCAGACGGGCGGGGTGATGGAGGGCCTGCGACGCGAGGTGGGCGGGTGGGCCCAGGTGCTGCGGGCGCCGTTCGAGCCGCACGGGGCGGACGTGCGCGAGTTGTAGGGGTTGGTCGTCCGGGGCCGGTGGCGTTCCGCTCGGCGCGCTGGCCGGGGCCGGTGGCCGGGGCTGGTGGCGTTCCGCTCGGCGCGGTGGCCGGGGTGCGGTGGCCGGGGCTGGTGGCGTTCCGCTCGGCGCGCTGGCCGTGGTGCGGTGCGTGGTCCGTCGGCGATGACGGGGAGGTTGGCAGTGGGCGCGGGCGCTCTCGGTCTGCCGCGGGCGCCGCGGTGCGGGAGATCGTTCGGGCGTGAATTGCCGCGCGGCGGTCCGGGTCGATCCGTGAGGGATAATCCAGCGTCCAGCGACCTGGGTCCCCGATGACGCCTTCGAGGGACGAATGAAACTCGTACAGCGAGATTCATTCGTCCCTCGACGCCCCGAGGCGCGCCGATCGACGCCCGCGGCGCGCCAATCGACGCCCGCGCCGCCCACCGAGGCACCTCCGGCCCCCGCGGAGGACAGACCAGCGCCGAGGCACCGGTCACGCACTCGTCATTGCCCCGGACCGCGCCCCGCACCCGCACGCCACGCCTCGAGCTGGGCGCCAACGACGCTCGCGCGCCCGCGGAGCACCGAGGCCCCAACGACGCCCGCGCCGCCCCTCACGCGTGGATCGTCACCGGCGTGCCGAGCCGCACCTGGCGCATCAGCCGGTGCAGCGCCTTGTTGCTCGCCCGCACGCATCCGTGCGACACGCGCTTGCCGATGACCGAGGTGTCCGGCGTCGCGTGGATCGCCACGCGGTCGCCGCCGCCCCAGCCCTGGGCGATCTTCGGCTGGTGGGCGGTCAACGCGAGGATGCAGCAGCCGTAGGGCGTGCCGGGCTTGACCGTGAGCCGGTCGGTGACCGCGAACTTCCCGCGGGGCGTCGGGGTCGCCGCGGTCCCGATCGCCACCTTGTAGGTGTCGGTCGCCTTGCCGCGGTGAAAGACCGTCAGCTGCCGCTCCGACAGGTCGATCACGAGCGTGCGCGGCTGGCTGAACAGCGCGCCGGCCTTCACCGGGAGCCAGCCGACGTGATGCTTGCGCACCGACGTCCGCACCATCACCCAGCCGGGCTTGCGCCCCGCGACCGCGAGGATCCGCGGTGACTTGAACTCCGTCCTGGTCCCCAGCGTCGCGACAACGCGCCCGCCGGGCTTCGTCCGCAGCTGGGTGCGGTGACGGACATGGAACGCCAGCGGCCCCTTGAGCTTGGGCGCCGCCGGCGCCTGCGCCGACGGCGTCGTGTCCGCCGGCGCCGGCGCGGGCGCGGGCGTCGCCTCGGCCGTCGGAGCCTGCGGCTCGGTGTCGGCGCCGCAGCCGGCGACGGTGGCGCCACCGAGGGCGAGCGCGGCGCCGCACGCCAGCACGGTCCGGCGAAGGGTCATCGCGCGGGGGAGACGACCTGCGCCGCGTCGAGCAGCGGCTTGAGCTGCTTGCGCGCCGCGGTCAGGCGCAGGCGGCCGAGCAGCTCGTCGGCGAGCCGGAGGTAGTCGCCGCCGAGGTCCGGGCGGTGGTCGACGATCGAGACGGCCCGCTCGGCCGACTCGGCGTAGGCGATCGACTGGCGGATGACCGTCTCCAGGAGCTTGTCGCCGACGTGCTCCTTCAGCGACGCTTGGGACTCGCGCGAGTGCACGGTGCGCATGTCGGCGATCGTGAACGCGACGCCGAGCCACTCGAGGTCGGGGTTGAGCCCGTCGCGCGCGAGCTCGATGACTTCGAGCGCCTGCTCGACGCCCTGCAGCGCGAAGTACTGCGCCTCGGCGCTGAGCAGCGCATGGTCGGCCGCGACCAGCGCGTTGACCGTCAGCAGCCCGAGGTTCGGCGGGCAGTCCAGGAAGATGACGTCGTAGCTGTCGGCCAGCGGCTTGAGCGCGCGGCGCAGCGTCAGCTCGCGGCCCATCTTGCCGGCGAGCGCGACCTCGGCCTCGGCGAGCGACAGGTTGGCCGGGATGACGTGCACCCCACCGGGCGACGTGTGCACCGCCGCCTTGGCCTTGGCCTGGCCGACCAGGACGTCGCGGATCGTCGGCTCGGCCTCCGGATCGACGTCGAAGTAGTCCGACAGGTTGCCCTGCGGGTCGAGGTCGACCGCGAGAACCTTCAGCCCCGCGCGCTGGAACGTGTCGGCGAGATGGCGTACGGCCGTCGTCTTGCCCGTGCCGCCCTTCTGCGAGAGGACGGCGATCCGCTCAGCCATGGCGGATCGCTCCTCCGCAGGGCCGGTCGTTCGCGAAGCGCGCAGTCGTCACCGCCATGAGAGGCGGGGATTCTAGGCGAACGATCCCGTGGGACCGTCCGCCTGCCCGAATGTCCTGCTCACCCGGCGGTCGCGATGCCCGGCGCGGTGGCCGGCCCGCTCTCGGCGAGCGACTCGTCCGTGAACACGAGGTAGTGCAGCCGGTAGCGCCCGACGACGATCTCGTCGCCGTCGGCCAGCGCCCGCCACTCCACGCGCTCGCCGTTGACGAACACGCCGTTGAGGCTGCGGTCGTCGAGCACCCGCACGCCGTCGGGCTGGCGCACGATGAGCGCGTGCCGGCGCGAGACGGTCGGGTCGTCGAAGCGCACGTCGGCGGCCAGGCTGCGCCCGACCCGCGTCCACTCCTTCTCCAGCTTCACGGTGCGCAGGCGCCCCGCGTCGTCGTACGCCAGGTACTGGCCCGGCTCGGTCACCTCGGACCGTGCCGACACCAGCAGCTCCGCCCGTTCCTCCGGCGTCGGCGCCTCCGTCGACCGGCGCTGGAACCGACCACCCGTAAACAGCGACGCGCGCACGAAGCTCGCACCGCTGCAGCCCGGGCAGGCCGGGAGCTCGTCGGCTGCGGCGAGCGTCACCACATAGCCGCATTTCTCACACCGGAACGACCCCGTTCCTGCCAGGGTCCCCGTCGTCAAGGACTCCATCATCGACCACTTCCTCTCTGCCGGCTGGCGACCCGCTCTGACCGACTGTACTGCCAGATCGGCATCCAAAAAACCCCGACGGTCAATCCTTTGACAATGCGACCACAACACAAGTTTGTGGCCCAGACCGTCTCCACAAGGGAACCCGGCCAAACTTGTCCGTGGACGGACGGTCCGGTGCCTGGCGCACTGCTGCACGGTGCGCTGCCGCGGGAGGAGCACCCATCCGGGTGGCGAACCTCGGCCCATGGCCCGCACCTCCAGGACCCTGTCGGAGCCCGACCTCGAGCTCGCGCTGCTGCGCAAGTCCGTCGGCACGTTGATGGCGGGCCGTCACGCCTGCGCCGACTGCGGGCGCACCCCGCTGGTGGGCGAGCGGATGTACCACTTCGGCCGCTCGGCGACCGTCTGCGCGCTGTGCACGCCGCTGCGCCGGGCCGAGCCCGATGCGGTCGAGCTCGTGCGCCACTTCGAGCGCGGGCACACCGTGCGGCGGGTCACGCGACACGCTGCGTGAGCGGACGTCGCGGGTAGACTGCTCGCCCGTGGATCCCGTCGAAGTAGAAGTCACCATCGCGCGTCCGCGCCGGGAGGTCTTCGCCTACCTCCAGGACGTCGCGAACCACGCCGAGTTCAGCGACCACTACCTCGTTCGGTGGCATCTGACGCGCGAGGACACGCTCGGCGAGGGGGCCGGCGCCCGCTTCAAGCTGAAGGCGCGGTTCACGCGCTACGCCTGGGCCGACGTCACCTTCGTCGAAGTGCAGGAGCCGCGGCTGATCGTCGAGCGCGGCCGCGGCGGCAAGTACAACCGCATCCTCAACCGCGGCGTGTACGAGCTCGAGGAGGTGCACGGCGGCGCGTCCACGCGCGTCACCTACACCTTCGAGACCAAGCCGAAGCTGTTCTCGGACCGCTTCCAGGAGTCGATGGGCCGGCGCGGCTGGTACAAGCGCAAGAGCCGCAAGGCGCTGCGCCGCATGCAGGCGATCCTGGAGGAGGGCCGCGACCGTGGAGCGCGCGTCACGCTCGCCGACGGGCCGCGCAAGCCGTTCTCGAACTTCCGCTTCCGTCCCGAGGCCTTCCGCCCGGGCGCCAATCGCTAGAGTCCGCCGCCGCCATGCCGCTTCGCCGTCTCGTCACCACCACCGCCGCCGTGCTGACCGCCGCCGGCGCCCTCGCCGCGTGCGGCCAGTCCGAGGAGCCGCGCCACGCCGCGACCGAGGGCGTCTACGTCAACACGGGCGAGTTGAAGTACCAGGTCCAGATCTCACGGCAGCTCACGGCGCGGGACTTCGAGGACCGCGACTACCTCGTGGGGCTGCCCGCCGGCGCCCAGACGCTCGGCAAGGGCGAGGAGTGGTTCGCCGTCTTCATCCGCGTGTTCAACTCGACGAAGGCGCCGCACCCGTCCGCGCAGAAGTTCGTGATCCGCGACACGACCGGCAAGGAGTTCCAGCCGGTCGCGCTCGACACGGCCGTCAACCGCGTGGCCTACCGTCCGGAGGTCGTCCACGGCGGCGACCAGATCCCGGTTCCCGGCTCGCTGGCGCGCGAGAACCTCACGCAGGGCGGCATGATCCTCTTCAAGGTCCCCAGCGCGTCCTACGCCAACCGTCCGCTGGAGCTGCACATCGCTCCGCCGGAGGGTGGCGCAGAGGCGACGGTCGACCTCGACGTATAGGGCAAGGCCGCAGAGCATCACCCCTTGAGCCCCGCCAGGAGCACCTGGCGGGCGACGGGCGCGGCGGTGTCGCCGCCGGCGCCCGCGCTCACGAGCAGCACGCCGACCGCGATGCGCGGATGGCCGCTGCCGGCGGGGGCGTAGGCCGAGAACCACGCGTCCGTGTCGGTCGTGTCCTGCTGCTGCTCGGCGGGGCAGGACTCCGGGTTCTCGGGGTCGGGCTCGCACGCCTGCGTGGACTTCAGCTCCGCGGTCCCGGTCTTGCCCGCGACGCGGACGTCGCCGATCGCCGCCGCGGTGCCGGTGCCGTTGCGCACGACCGCGAGCATCAGCCGCTCGACCTGGCGGGCGACGCGCGCCGTCGTCGCCTCGTGCGTCGGCGCCTCGCCGTCCCACTTGTCGGGGTCGAGCGTCACGTCGGGGCGGCGCCCGCGCAGGCCGATGGCCGACGCGACGATCGCCATCTGCAGCGCCGTGGCCTGCACGCGACCCTGGCCGATCGCCGACGAGCCGACCGCGAGGTCGTCGCCGATCTCGGCCGCCGGCGGGATCGACGCGGTCGCCGCGCCGGTGATGCCGGTCGGACGGTTGAAGCCGAAGCGCTCCGCCGCCGCGACGAGCTTCTGCGCGCCGAGCTTGGCGCCCAGCGGGGCGAACACCGAGTTGCACGACAGCGCGAAGGACCGGACGAGCGTGCCGCCGCAGGACTCGCGGTTGGCGTTCTGCAGCTCGACGCCGCTGAGCGTCGCCGACGTCTGGATCGGGAACGTGTCGGTCGGCTTGGCGACGCCCGCCTCCAGCGCGGCGGTGGCCGTGATGATCTTGAAGGTCGAGCCGGGCGGCTGCAGGCCGCTGAAGCCGATCCCCGCGGCGGCGAGGATCTCGCCGGTGCGGGGGCGCACCGCGACGACGCCGCCCAGCCGGCCGGCCAGCGCCGTGACCGCCGCCTCCTGGACTGCGGGCGCGATCGTCGTGCGCACCGCGGCCCCCTCGCGCGGCGCGCGCTCGGCCAGCAGCCGCGCGCCGGCGCGCAGCTGACCGCCGGGGACGCCCGAGAGCTGCTCGTCGAAGGCGCGCTCCAGGCCCGTGATGCCGACCTGGGCGTCGGCCGGGTAGCCCAGCCGCTCCGCCCGCTCCGTGCGGTCGGCCGGGATCGGGCCGAGCGCGCCGACGATCGCCGCGGCGGTCGCCCCGAGCGCGGACGTCCGGTTCACGCCCTGGGCCAGCGGCGTGCCGTCGCGGGCCAGCAGGTCGGCGCGGTCGGGCAGCGTGGTGGTGCGGCGCAGCTCGTCGCCGGGGGCGAGGCCGGGGAAGACGAGGCTGGGCCGCCAGGCGATGCGGGCGGCGTCGCCGTCGCGGACGACGTCCAGGTGCAGGACCCCGCGAACCGCGCCGAAGGCGCGGGTCTGCACCACGACGGGCAGGCGCCAGCGGCCGTGGCCCTCGTCGGTGGCCCGGCCCGTGTCGACCGCCGTGGCGGTGGCCGTGTCGATGGCCGCGCGGTAGCGGCCGGCGAAGCTCGCGGCGGGATAGCGCTTCTGGGCGCCGCCGTCGATCTCGCGCCGCATGCCCGTCCAATCGCTGCGCTCCCACGCCAGGGCGTAGCGCTGCACGGTGTCCTTCTCGCTCGGTCCGCCCGTGCTGGCGCAGACGACCGCGACGCCCAGTCCCACGACGACCACGGAGCCCACGGCGACCATGCGCCGCCGCCGGGTCGTCGAGTCCTGGGCGCGGCTGGACGGCATGAGCGTTGCAAGGTACTGACGCGGCCCGCGGGTAGGGTGCGCCAACGTTGACGCGCATCGACTGGCTGATCGTCGCCTTCACGCTCGTGATGGCCACCATCGGGTGGCGCCAGGGCTTCGTCGCCGGAGCCTTCGCGCTGGCCGGCTTCGTGGCCGGTGCCTTCCTCGGCAGCCGCCTGGGACCGGCGCTGCTGCCCGACGGGTCGTCGTCGCCGTACGCGCCGCTCGTGTCGCTGGTGGCCGCGGTGACGGGCGGATCGATCCTGGCCGGCCTGCTCGAGACCGCGGGCTTCCTGGTACGCCGCAGCGTCCCGATTCCCGGCGTGAAGGCGCTCGACGGGCTGCTCGGCGCGGTGCTGAGCGTCGCGATCGCGCTCGGGCTGTCGTGGATCGCGGGCGCGGTCGCGCTCCAGACGCCGGGCGCCCGCCAGCTGCGTGCCGACATCCAGCGCTCGGAGATCCTGTCGCGCCTCAACGACGTGCTGCCGCCGTCGGGGCCGGTCCTCAACGCCCTGGCGCGCTTCGATCCGTTCCCGCACATCGACGGGCCGGAGGCCGATGTGCCGGCGCCGACCGCGCGGGTGGCCCGCGAGCCGGGGGTGCGCTCCGCGGCCGGGAGCATCGTGCGGGTGCTGGGGACCGCGTGCGGCCTGGGCGTGGAGGGCTCGGGCTGGGTGGCGGGCGACGGCCTCGTGGTGACCAACGCGCACGTGGTGGCCGGGGAGCAGGACACCGTCGTCCAGCGCGTGGGCACCGGGCCGAGGCTCGACGCGGTGGCGGTCGCGTTCGACCCCACCAACGACGTCGCGGTGCTGCGCGTGACCGGGTTGGGCGGTGCGCACGAGCTCTCGCTGGCCGCCGACCCGCCGGTGGGCGCCGCGGCCGCGATCCTGGGCTTCCCGCAGAACGGGCCCTACCGCGTGCGCGCGGGACGGTTGGGTCAGACGCGCGCGGTCGTGTCCCAGGACGCCTACGGCGCCGGGCCCGTGACGCGCCAGATGACGACCTTCCGCGGGACGGTGCAACCCGGCAACTCGGGCGGCCCGCTGGTCGACACGCAGGGCCGCGTGCTGACGACCGTGTTCGCGAAGGCGACCGGCACCTCGCGGCGCGGCGGCTACGGCGTGCCGAACGCGATCGTGCGCCGCACGCTGGCCGGCGCGGCGCCGTCGGGGTCGAAGGTCTCGACCGGCCCGTGCGCCGGCTGACCGGGTCGCGCCGCGAGTGTCACGACTTCGCCACAGGCCCACAAGGCGCGCTTCGCGACCGCTACGCTGCGGCGTCACATGGCCAAGACCCTCGTCATCGCCGAGAAGCCGTCCGTCGGGCGCGACCTGGCGCGCATCCTCCCGGGCCCCTTCGAGAAGAAGTCGGGCGCGGGGGAGAAGACCGAGCGCTGGCTCGAGGGGCCCGAGCACATCATCAGCTGGGCCGTCGGCCACCTCGTGCAGCTCGCCGAGCCCGACGAGTACGACGACAAGTTCAAGAAGTGGCGCATGGCCGATCTGCCGATCGTCCCGGCGAAGTTCAAGCTCGTCGTGCGCGACGAGCGCTCCCAGAAGCAGATGGCGGTCGTCAAGACGCTGCTGCGCCGCGACGACGTCGACAACGTCATCAACGCCTGCGACGCCGGCCGCGAGGGCGAGCTCATCTTCGCCTACCTCTTCGAGAAGGCCGGCGCCAAGAAGCCGGTGCAGCGCCTGTGGCTGAACTCGATGACCAACGACGCGATGCGCGAGGGCTTCGCGAACCTGCGCGACGGCGCCGAGCTGAGCAAGCTCGAGGACGCCGCGCGCTCGCGCTCGGAGGCCGACTGGATCGTCGGCATGAACGCCACGCGCGCGGCGACGATCCGCCTGCGGTCGTCGTTCGACGGCGCCGTGTCGCTGGGCCGCGTGCAGACGCCGACGCTGGCGATCCTCACGCGCCGCGAGGAGGAGATCCGCGCGTTCGTGCCCGAGCCGTACTGGCTCGTCGACGCGCAGTTCGCCGCCACCGGCGACCGCGCCTACGAGGGCCGCTTCCACGCCGGCGCCCACCCGCGGATCGCCACGGCCGAGGAGGCCGAGGCGGTCGCCGGGGCCGTGCGCGGCCAGCCTGGTCAGATCACCAAGCTCGAGAAGACGACGCGCCGCGAGAAGGCGCCGCTGCTCTACGACCTGACGTCGCTGCAGCGCGAGGCCAACACCCGCTTCGGGTTCTCCGCCCGCCGCACGCTCGGCGCGGCGCAGCGCTGCTACGAGGAGCACAAGGCGCTCACGTACCCCAGGACGAGCTCCCGGTACCTGACGTCGGACATGGTGCCCGAGCTCAAGGAGGTCGCGGGCCACGTCGGCGAGCACCCCGAGTACAGCAAGTCCGCGCAGTACGTCACCGGGCTGGACCTGCTGCCGCTGGGCCGCGTCGTCGACGACGCGAAGGTCGGCGACCACCACGCCATCATCCCGACCAACGCGTCGCACAAGCTCGAGAAGATGAACGACGACGACCGCCGGATCTACGACATGGTCGCGCGCCGGTTCCTCGCCACGTTCCATCCCGAGGCCGTCTTCGAGAACACGCGAGTCGAGACGACCGTGGCCGAGCACGTCTTCCGCACCCGCGGCAAGGTCCTGGTCGTGCCGGGCTGGCGCGGTGTCTACGGCGAGCTGGCCGACGACGGCGGCGCGCGCGACGACGAGGACGAGGGCCGCGACCAGTCGCTGCCCAAGCTCGAGCAGGACGAGGCCGTCGACACCACGGCCGTCGAGGTCCTCGCCAAGGAGACCAAGCCGCCGCGGCGCTACTCCGACGCGTCGCTGCTGGGCGCGATGGAGACCGCGGGCAAGCTGGTCGACGACGACGAGCTGCGCGAGGTCATGAAGGAGTCGGGCATCGGCACGCCGGCGACGCGCGCGGCGATCATCGAGCGCCTGATCGACGTGGGCTACGTCGAGCGCGACGGCCGCGCCCTGGTGCCCACCGAGAAGGGCATGAACGTCATCCGGCTCCTCGACGGGCACGCGCTCACGTCGCCGTCGCTGACCGGCGACTGGGAGCGCCGCCTGGCCGAGATCGAGGCCGGCGAGCAGGACCGCAAGAAGTTCATGGCCGACATCGCCATGTTCGCGGGCTCCACCGTCGGCGAGCTGGACACCAAGCTCAAGGACGTCCGCATCCCGCGGGCGAACCTCGGCCCGTGCCCGATCTGCGGCCGCGACATCGTGGAGAACCGCAAGGGCTATTCCTGCTGGGGCCGCGAGGATCCGGGCTGCGGCTTCGTGATCTGGAAGTCCAAGGCCGGCAAGAACCTGCCGCCGGCCGTGGCGAAGGAGCTCATCGCGCGCGGCAAGACCGAGAAGCCGGTCACCGGCTTCAAGGGTCGCAGCGGCCGCTCGTTCCGCGCACGCCTGGCGCTCGTGCAGAATGAGGAGGGCCGCATGCGCGTCGAGTTCGACGAGCCGTGGGCCAAGGAGGGCTTCAAGGAGGCCCAGGCCGACGAGATGGCGGCCGCTGCGGCCGAGACCGCCGAGGCCGCGAGCGCCCGCGATGCCAGCGCGGCGGCGTAGAAGGCCCCTGAAAATCAGGCGGTCCTGGCCGCAGCGACTTTTTCAGGGGCCTTCCAGGACCCTGCTGCTGGCCGGCGCGGCTGCGGCCGTGCCGCTGGCCGGCGCGGCGCCGGCGTGGGCCAACGACGGCGGGTCGATCACGCACTCGGCGGGGCAGACCAGCGCGACGATGGAGTGGGACAAGGCCGAGTACGGGATCGCGAACCCGCGGCTCGTCGTCGTGCGCGAGGGCGTCCGCTACGACATCACGATCGCCGACGTGTGCGAGGAGGGCTGCATCGTCGCCCCCGACGGCGCGCCCGACCCCGCGACCTCGGCGGTCAAGGTCGCCGACCTCGACGCCGACGGCGAGCCGGAGGTGCTGGTCGACACGTTCTCGGGTGGCGCGCACTGCTGCCTCACCGCGCGCCTGCTGACCTTCGACGGCACCGGCTACACGCCCAAGGACGTCTCCTACGGCGACGTCGGCTACGCGCTGAAGGACGCCGACGGCGACGGCCGCCCCGAGCTCGTGGGCTACGACCCGCGGTTCTCGGCCGTGTTCACCGCGTTCGCGGCGAGCGCGTTCCCGCCCCAGGTGCTCCAGGTGCAGAAGGGGACGACGGTCGACGTGACGCGCCGGTTCCCGTCGCTCGTGCGCGCCGACGCGAAGCGGCGGCTGGCGGACCTACGGAAGGCCCGGCGGGGCGACGACGTGCGCGGGATCCTCGCAGCGTACGTCGCCGACCAGTACCTGCTGGGCAAGGGGAAGGTCGGAACGGCCGAGGTCGACCGCCAGCGCCGGGCCGGCCGCGTGAGCACGGGGTTCAGGAAGGAGCTGCTGCGGCGGCTCAAGGGGTGGAGGTACCGGTCCGCGGCCCTGAGCGGCACCGCCGCCTGACCTCAGGTGGGAATTGACGCGGGCCGGCATCCAGCCGGCCCGCGCGCACCCTGGGGATGAGGGGGTGCGATCTGTGCGGGTCCCTGTGCTCGAACCCGCGTGAACCCCCGGCTACCTGCGCGAAGCTCACACCAAACACCGGAGCGAGCGGCGACTGTCCGGCGTTCGGAAGCGGGACGTCGGGTGGCGGTGCCACCCTGTCGGACCCGCATGCCTCTGCACCTCGTCACCGGACCCGCCAACGCCGCCAAGGCGCGCACCGTCCTCGCCGCCGCCCGCGCCCGCGCGGCCACCTCGCCGCTGCTCGTCGTCCCGACGTTCGGCGACATCGAGACCTACCGGCGCGAGCTCGCCGAGGACGGCGCCGTCCTCGGCGTCCGGGTCGAGCGGTTCAGCGGCCTGCTGCGCGAGCTGGCCTTCCGTGGCGGCGTCCCCGGCGGCGCGCTGTCGGCGCTCCAGCGCGAGCGGGTCGCCGCCGCGGCCATCGCCGCCACGCCGCTGCAGCGCCTCGCCGCCGCCGCCGCGACGCCCGGCTTCGCGCCCGCCCTGGTCGCCTTCGCCGAGGAGCTCGGCGAGGCCCGCATCGAGCCGCCGCGGTTCGTCCGCGCGGTCCGCGACTGGGCGGGCGACGACGCGAGCCGGCGCGCCTACGCCGACGAGCTGGGCGCCCTCGTGCTCGCCTATCGCCGTGCGCAGGAGCGCACGGGCCGCCGCGACCGCCCGCAGCACGTCACGACCGCCCTCGACGCGCTGCGCCTGGAGCCCGACCGCTGGGGTGGCACGCCCGTCCTGCTCTACGGCTTCGACGACCTCTCGCCCCTGCAGCGCGACGTCGTCGACACGCTCGCCAACGCGGTCGGCGCCGACGTGCTGCTCTCGCTCACCTTCGAGCCCGGGCGCACGGCGTTCGCCGCGCGCGCCACGCTGCATCAGGACCTGCTCGCGCTCGGCGCGACCGAGGAGATCCACCCGGCGTCGGCCGACTACTACGCGCCGGGCGCGCGCAGCGCCCTGCACCACGTCGAGCGCTCGCTCTACGAGCCCGATCCCGAGCGGGTCGACCCGGGCGAGGCGATCGTCGCCCTGGAGGGCGGGGGAGAGCGGGCGGAGATCGAGCTCGTCGCCGCCGAGGTCGCGCGGCTGATCCGCGCCGAGGGCGTCGCGCCCGAGGAGGTCGCGGTGGTCCACCGCGGCCTCGACAGCGTCGCGGCGCTGGTCGACCAGGTCTTCCGCGCCTACGACCTCCCGGCGGCCGTGCGCCGCCGCATCGCCGTCGGGCACACGGCGCTCGGCCGCGGGCTCGTCGCGATGCTGCGCTGCGCGCTGCTGGACGCCACCGCCGACGACCTCCTGACCTGGCTGCGCACGCCGGGCGTCCTGCGCGTGCCCGCGTTCGCCGACCGGCTCGAGTCCCGGGCACGCCGGCAGGGCGCCCGCACCGCCCGTGAGGCGCGAACGTTGTGGGAGCAGGAGCACTGGGAGCTCGAGGCGCTCGACCACCTCGCGCAGGCGTACGCCCGGGGCGGCGTCAAGGCGCTCGGCGAACGGGTGGAGGCCGAGGCCGCCGCGCTGCTGGCCGCCCCGTGGCGCCGCTCGGCGCCCGTCCTCGACGAGGAGGGCGAGCTCGACGCGCGCGTCGCCGCGCAGGTCCGCCGCGCGCTGCGCGAGCTGGCCGCGCTGCCGCCCGACCTGCAGCCCGACCCCGCCGCGCTGGCCGCGACGCTCGACGGGCTGGAGGTCTTCGTCGGCGCCGACGCCGGCCCGGGGCGCGTCACGGTCACCCAGCCGCAGAGCCTGCGCGCCCGCCGGGTCCGGGCGCTGTTCTGCATCGGCCTGCAGGAGGGCGTCTTCCCGGCACCGACGACGCCCGAGCCGTTCCTCGGCGACGACGAGCGGCGCGAGATCAACGCGGCGTCGGGCCTGCGGCTCGCGCTGCACGAGGACGCGCTGCACGTCGAGCGCCTGTTCTTCTACTCCGCGGTCTCGCGGCCGACCGACCTGCTGGCGCTGAGCTGGCACGCGGCCAACGACGAGGGCGCGCCCTCGGTGCGGTCGCTGCTGGTCGACGACGTCGCCGACCTGCTGCCCGAGGGCTGGGCCGACCACCCGCGGCGGCGCGAGCTCGGCGCCGCCGGCTGGCTGGCCGTCGGCGCGCCGACCGACCGCGAGGCCGCCCGGTTCGCCGCCGCGGCCGCCCCGCCGGCCGAGCCGCCGCACATCGGCCACCTCACCGCACCCGCCGCGCTCGGCCCGCTGCGCGAGCGCCACACGTGGTCGGCGTCGCAGCTCGAGGTGTTCTCCTCGTGCCCGGTCAAGTGGTTCGTCGATCGCCACCTGCGGCCCGAGGCGCTCGTGCCCGACCCCGAGCCGATGATCCGCGGCGAGCTGGCGCACCGCGTGCTCGAGCACGCGCTGTCGTCGCTCGTCGGCGTCGGCGGCCTGTCGCCCGAGCGGCTGCCGGAGGCCCGCGCCCTCGTGCACGCCGCCCTGGACGAGCACGCCGACGACTTCCGGATCTCGCCGAACCCCGAGCGGCTGCGCAGCGCGCTGCGCCGGCTGGAGGTCGACCTGGTGCGCTACCTCGAGTACGCCGCGCACGCCGGCAGCGCGTTCCGGCCGTCGCACTTCGAGGTCAAGTTCGGGATGGCCGAGGACCCGCATCCCGCGCTGGAGCTCGACGGCGGTGCGCTGCGCCTCGCCGGGCGGATCGACCGCATCGACACCGATCCATCCGGTCGCGAGGCGATCGTCTACGACTACAAGGGCAAGACCGCGACCGCGCAGGCGCGCTGGCTGGAGGAGGGCAAGCTCCAGATCGGGCTGTACCTGCTGACCGTGCGCCACGTGCTGGGGCTCGAAGCGGTCGGTGGCCTCTACCAGCCGCTCGGCGCGACCGACGGGCGCCCGCGCGGCGCCGTGCTGGCCGAGGCCGACCCGGGACTGGACACGGTCAAGACCGACCGCGTCGACGAGCACGAGCTCGAGGCGCTGCTGGAGCAGTGCGCGGCGGCCGCGCGTGACGCCGTTGCCCGGATCCGCGCCGGCGCGCTGGAGCCCGCGCCCGACAAGTGCGCCTACAGCGGCGGCTGCGCCCATCCCACGATCTGCCGGTGCGTGACCGCGTGAGCGGCGGCGTGCAGGCGCGCGGCGCGCTCTACGACGACGCCGGCCGGATGGTCGGCCGCGGCGGACTGCCGTTCACCGATGAGCAGGCCGACGCGATCCGCCGCCGCGAGGGCCCGCTGCTGCTGTCGGCCAACGCCGGCTCGGGCAAGACCTCCGTGTTGAGCGAGCGCTTCGTGCGCTCGGTGCTGGAGGACGACGTCGAGCCAGGGCGCATCCTGGCGATCACGTTCACCGACAAGGCCGCGGGCGAGCTGCGTACGCGCGTGCGCGGGCGGTTCGTGGAGCTGGGGCGTCGCGACCGCGCGCGGGACCTCGACGCCGCGTGGATCTCCACCTTCCACGGCCTCTGCGCACGGATCCTGCGCGCCCACGCGGTGCGCGCGGGGCTCGATCCGGCGTTCGGCATCCTGGAGGAGGCCGAGGCACGCGACGTGCGCGGTGGCGCCTTCGAGCGCGCGCTGGCCGACTTCCTGGGCGCTGACCGGCCGGACGCGCTGGACCTCGTCGCGGCCTATGGCGTCGACGCGCTGCAGGCGCGCATCGCGGGCGCGCACGACCAGCTGCGCAGCGCGGGGATGACGCGGCCGGCGCTGCCGCCGGTGAGCGCGGCGCCGCCGGACGCCGGCGCGCTGACCCGGGCCGTGGACGCCGCGGACGGCGAGCTGGCGGTCGACGACACCCGCCGCTCGGTGATCGCGGCGCGCGCGGCGATCGCGCGGTGCCGCGACCTGCTGGCCGCCGGGGCGACCCCCGACCTCGCCGGCCTGCAGGGCGCGGCGTTCAAGCCGGGCAACACGAAGGCCCTGCAGGGCGACGGGTGCGCGGCGTACCTCGAGGCGCTGGAGGCCTACACCGCCGCGCGGCGCGACACGCTCGCGGCGCAGGCCATCATCCTGCTCGACGAGCTGCTGGGCCGCTACGCCGGCGCCTACGCGGAGGCCAAGCGTGCCCGCGCCGCGCTGGACTTCGACGACCTCGAGCTGCTCGCGCGCGACCTCCTGCGCGCGACGCCCGCGATCCGCGGCAGCTACGCGGCGCGCTTCGAGCGCGTGATGGTCGACGAGTTCCAGGACACCAACGCGACGCAGCTCGACCTGCTGGAGCTGCTCGGCGGCGACCGCTTCGTCGTCGGCGACGAGCTGCAGTCGATCTACGGCTTCCGGCACGCCGACGTGCGGATCTTCCGCCGCCAGCGCGCGGAGCTCGCCGAGCGCGGCGCGGCGGCCGAGCTGGCGGCGAACTTCCGCAGCCGCCCGGACATCCTCGGCGTCCTGGACGATGCGATGGGCGAGCTGCACGGCGCCGCGCACGTCCCGTTCGTCGCCGGACGCGGCACCGCGGGGCAGCTCGACGGCCCGCTGGTCGAGCTGCTGCTGACCGACGCCGAGGCGGTGGAGGCGTGGCCGCCCGAATCGGTGGCCTCGCTGCCGCAGGCCAACGTCAAGCGCCGGGCCGAGGCGCGCGTCGTCGCCGCGCGCGTGGCACAGCTGATCCGCGAGGAGGGCGTCTCGGCGGCCGACGTCGTGATCCTGCTGCGCGCGGCGACCGACATGGCGGTCTTCGAGCGCGCGCTCGAGGAGGAGGGCCTGTCGACGCTGGCCGCGGGCGGCCGTGGCTACTGGGGCCGCCAGCAGGTGCTCGACCTCTGCGCCTACCTCGGCACGCTCGCCAACCCGCGCGACGAGCTGGCGCTGTTCGGGCTGCTCGCGTCGCCGCTGGTCGGCCTCAGCGCCGACGGGCTGGCGATCCTGGCGCGCACCGCCAAGGCGGGCGCGCGCTGGGACGCGCTGTCGGCCGCGTTCTGCGCCGAGGAGACGTCGTCGCTGCTGGAGACCCTGCCCGACGCCGATCGCGACGCGCTGACCAACTTCTGCCCGTGGTTCGCGCAGGAGCGGGCGCGGGCGCCGCGCCGCGGGCTGGACGAGCTGCTGGCGCGCGTGGTCGACCGCACCGGCTATGACCTGCACGTCCTCGGGCTTCCGGGCGGGCGGCGGCGGTGGGCCAACGTGCTCAAGCTGCAGCGCCTGGCCGCGGGCTTCGAGGGCCGGCGGGGCCGCGACGTGCGCGGGCTGATCGACCTCGCCACCGCCGAGCTGGAGGCGGAGGCGCGCGAGACCGACGCGCCGGTCGAGCTCGGCGACGCGACCGCCGTGCGCCTGATGACGATGCACGCGGCCAAGGGACTGGAGTTCGGCGTCGTCGTGGTCGCCGACCTGGGGCGCACCGGACGCAGCGACACCGACGACCTGCTCGTCGGCGGCGACCGCGTCGGGCTGCGCCTGCGCACCGTCGACGGGGCCTCGGCCAAGGCCCTGGACTGGGACGCCCTGCGCGACGAGCAGCAGGCCGCCGACAGCGAGGAGGAGCGCCGCATCCTGCACGTCGCGATGACCCGCGCCGAGGAGCGCCTGATCCTCAGCGGCACGTTCGAGGCCGGCAAGTGGCTCGGCGCGCCCGCGCCCGCGGTCGCGCCCCTGCGCTGGCTGGCGCCGCGTCTGGCGGCGGGCCTCGCCGGCCTGCTCGAGGGCGCCGACGACGACCCCCAGCTCGCCGATCCCGACCCGCTGGCGCCGCGGCCGCGCGTCGGCGTCACGGTGCATCGGGCGCCGCCGCCGACCGCAGCCGGGACGCTGGCCCCTGTCGCCGCCGAAGCGGCCGGCCCCGGCCTGCCCGAGCCGCCGGAGCCCGCCGGCGACGGCCAGCTGACGCTCGACCTGTTCGCCACGGCGCCCGCAGAGGCACCGTCGCCCGCGCCGCCCGAAGGGGGACTGTCCCCCGAGCGCGCCGCCGCCCCGCGACCGCTGCCGGCCACCCTCAGCTACACCTCGCTCGCCGCCTACGACCGCTGCGCGTACCGGTGGTACCTCGAGCGGATCCTGCGCCTGCCGCCCGACGACGCCGGTGGCGCGGTCGCCGCGGCGCGCCCGCCGGGTCCGGTGCCCGACGGCCTCGACGCGCTGATGCGCGGCTCGCTCGCCCATGCCCTGCTCGAGGACGTCGACTTCGCCGCCCCCGCGGCGCCGACCGCCGAGGCCGTCCGGGCCGCCGCAGGGCTGCGGGGCGCCGAGGTCACGGACGCCGACGTCGCCGACCTCCGGGCGCTCGTGGCGGCGTTCGCCGACGGCCCGCTCGCGGCGCGCCTCGCCGCGGCGCCCGACGTCCGGCGCGAGCACGGCTTCGTCGTCGGCCTCGGCGACGCGGCCGCGCCGCTGCTCAACGGCGTGATCGACGTGCTCGCCTTCGAGGCCCACGGCGGCGCGCTGATCGTCGACTACAAGTCCGACGTCGTCGGGCCCGACGCCGACCTCGAAGCCCACGTCGAGGCCGACTACGGCGCGCAGCGCCGCATCTATGCGCTCGCCGCCCTGGGCGCCGGCGCGCCCGACGTCGAGGTCTCCCACCTGTTCCTGGCCCGGCCCGAGGAACCGGCGACGGTGATCTACGACCGGGCCGACATCCCGCGCCTGCGCGCCGAGCTCGATCTGCTCATCGCCGGCATCGCCGCGGGCCGGTTCGTGCCGAGCGAGCGTCCTCACCGCTCCCTGTGCCTGACTTGTCCCGGCCGCCGGGCGCTGTGCCACCACCCGGAGGAGCTGACCCTGCGGGAGGAGCCGGCGCCGGTGGTGTGAGGGACGGGGGACCGCCGCGCCCGGCGCTCTGCGCCCGCTCCAGCTCTGCGTCGAGCTCCGCGCCGAACAGGAACGCGCACGACGACAGCCACAGCCACAGCAGCAACACGATCACCGCGCCCGCGGCGCCGTAGGCGGCGCCGTACGTGCTGAAGTGCTTGATGTAGATCCCGAAGCCGATCGAGGCGATGATCCAGATCGCGACGCCGGCGACCGCGCCGGGCGAGATCCAGCGCAGGCGGCGCGGCTCGCGGTCGGGCGCGTAGGCGTAGATCAAGGCATAGGCGATCAGCGCGGCGCTCAGCGCGAGCGGCCAGCGCACGATCGCCCACACGGTCGCGGCCGTCCCGCCCAGCCCGATCGTCCCGAGCAGGTCCTCCGCGATCCCGCCGCCGACGAACAGCGCGCCGATGACCACCAGCAACAGCACGACGATGACCAGCGTCATCCCCAGATCGTTGAGCTTGCGCCCCACGAACCCGCGATCCTCGTCGACGCCGTAGACGCGATTCAGCGCGCGCCCCGCGGCCCCGAACGCGCCCGATGCGCCGTTCAGCGCGATCAGCACCGACACCACGAGCGCCACGGACACCGCGCCGCCCGACGCGCTGACGATCTTGTCCACGACGGAGCGCACCGCGTTCTGGGTCGCCTCGTCGGCGCCCTGGCGCGCGACGTAGTCGACGGCTTCGGACACCGTCTTCTGGTCGCCGATGAGCGAGAACAGCGACGTCGCCAGCACGATGCCGGGAAACAGCGACATCATGGCGTAGTACGTCAGCGCCGCGGCGGCGTCCGTCATCTCGTGACGGCGGAACGCGGCGAACGCGCGCTTCGCTACGCCGGGCAGCGAAGCGCGCGGAGCCCCAAGAGCGTCGTCAGAGGCGATTCCGGCCACCGAGACGTAGGCCGTAGCCACCCGTCCCGACGCCGCTGATGAGCACGAGGACGGCCGCGATGATGCCGACGATCACGGGAAGGCCAAGCGCGAGGCAGAGCCAGTAGACGAGCGCTGCCAGCAGGATTGCGATGAGAACTCCGATCATGCCGGTGAGCGTTCCCGCCCGGAGGATCCGCTATTCGTGGCGTTGGCCGTCGCTCAACAGCGCGTGCCCGTCGGTGACCGCCGCGGCCACGTCGAGGACCGTGCGGTTGTTGGATCGCGCGTGCGCGCGGATCCGGTCGAAGGCGGTGCGGTCGCCGATGCCGTGGCGCTCCATGAGGATGCCCTTCGCGCGCTCGATCAGGGCCCGGCGCTCCAGGGCCGACTCCAGGCGCACGATCTGCTCGCCCAGGCGGGCGTTCTCGGCGTGGCGGCTCAGCGCGACCTCGATCGCGCTCTGCACGGCCTCGGGATCGCCGTCGCGCACGGCCGCGTACAGGCCGCGCTCGGCCGCGCGGCGCACGAAGTCGTGGTCCTCCTCGTTGAGCAGCGCGATGACCGGGCCGGCGGCGAACGCCGTGATCTCCTCGATCAGGTCCAGCGCGTGCTCGTCGTCGTGGTGCACGACGACGACCGACAACTCAGGATCCTCCCGCGCGACCGCCTCGGTCACCTGGGCGAGATCGACGGCCGTGGCGGTGACGTCGTGGCCGAGCCGACCGAGCATCCGCGCGGTGCGCTCCAGCGCCTCCTGATCCTCGTCGGCGGCCAGGATGCGCAGGCCGTCCGCTGGCGTGTTCACTGGCCTATAATAGGTCGCGGACCCCGGGCCGTAGCCCCGCTCGGCGAGTTCATCCTTCTGCGCCCCATCACCCCGGCGCGTGCTCATCTCTTTCTGAGGTCTTGTTGCACGACGCCGCCCGATCCGAGGAGGAACGCCTCCTCTTCACCCGCCTCGCACAGACGCGCGACCCCGCGCTGCGGGACACGCTGGTGGAGCGCTACCTGCCGCTGGCCCGCCAGCTGGCGCGGCACTATCAGCGGCCCGACGAGTCGATGGACGACCTCGTCCAGGTCGCCTCGCTCGGCCTCGTCAAGGCGATCGACCGCTTCGACCCCAGCCGCGGGGTCGCGTTCTCGAGCTACGCGGTCCCGACGATTCTCGGCGAGATCAAGCGCCACTTCCGCGACCGCACGTGGTCGGTGCGCGTGCCGCGCGACCTGCAGGAGATGGCGCTCCGCGTGGAGCGCGCCGTGGGCGAGCTCACCCGCGAGCTGCATCGTCAGCCGTCGGTCCACGAGCTGGCCAAGCACGTCGGGATCTCCGAGGAGTCGGCGCTCGAGGCCCTCGAGGCCGCCGGCGCCTACCACGCGACCTCGCTCGACACGCCGCGCGGCGCCGAGTCCGAGAGCGGTGACACGCTCGCCGACACCCTCGGCGGCGAGGAGGACGGCTACGACCGCGCCGAGGATCGCGCGACCATCGACCGCCTGATGCGCACGATCACGCCGCGCGAGCGCGAGGTGCTGCGCCTGCGGTTCGAGCAGGACCTGACCCAGGCCGAGATCGGCGAGATCATCGGCGTGTCGCAGATGCAGGTCTCGCGGCTCATTCGCCAGTCGGTGGCCCGGCTGCGCCTCGCCGCGCAAAGCGCCCCGTCGCCGTAGGCGCCACGCGCGCGGCCGACGCAACCTCCCGCACCAGCCGGTCGCGCAGCAGCGCGAAGCCGACGGCGGCCGAGATCGCCGAGAGCAGGCGCCGGTTGTCGGCGTCCAGCGGCTCGATCTCGTCGAAGACCATCACCAGTAGGCCGAGCACCTCTCCGGCCACGGCGATCGGGAGGCCCGCGGCGTGCAGGCCCTCGGGGACGCCGAGGACGCCGGCGGTGGTCGCGTCCAGCCACGCGCCCTCGACGTCGCGCAGCGCCCGGCCCAGCTGCGGGTGCGCGGCCACCGTCAACGTGCACGGCCCCAACGCGCCGCGGCGCGTGCCGCGCAGCGCCAGGCGGCCGCTCACGGAGGTCGCCAGGCCGACGTCGACGGCCTGCGTCTGGCGGATCACCACGTCGAGCGCCGACCCGATCACGTCGGTCCCCGACTCGTGCTGGAAGTCGGCGGCGAGCGCGGCCAGCGCGTCGAGCCAGCGGTCGTGGCGCTCGTCGCGCCGGCGCAGCCGATGCAACTCGGCCTCGGCGAGCGCGAGGGCGGCGCGCGCCTCGTGCTCGCCCGCCGACTCGATGCCCACCACGGCGACAACGGGGCGCTGGCCGGGCGCGACCGGCAGGCGGTAGACCACCGAGCGCGCGGACGGCAGCGCCGGGCCGCCGCCCCACGGCGGGTGGTCCAGCTCGGCGGCCGGCAGGTCACGGACGAAGTGCTCGCGCAGCGCCGCGCCGGTCGGCGCGTGCTCGGCGACCGGACCAAGCCCGGCGCCGGGCGCCGGCGCGCCGTCGATCGCGCGCAGCGCCGCGTTGCCCCACTCCAGCCGCAGCGGCGCCGGACCCGACACGAGCGCCACCGGCACGGGCGCCAGGTGCACCGCCGCCCGGAACGCCTCCGGCGGCAGGGGGCGACCGCCGTCGAGCCGGCCGGCCGCGCCGATCGCCACCGCCAGCGGCGCGCCCTCGGCCGCGGCGCGCCGCACCGCGACCACGCTCACGGCGTCGGCCAGCGCATACCGTCGCGGCCCGTCGCCGACGCGCACGGGCTGCGGGAAGCCGAAGCGGCGCTCCCAGGTCCGCAGCCGCTCGCGCGACACACCGGTCAGCTCGCTGAAACGCGTCGCGCTGACCGTCTGTCCACCCCTGTCCACCGTGGTCACGGCAACATTGTTGCCGCTAGGGCGGTTGACCAAGCGTGTCCACCTTGCATCGGCATCCCCAAAAGTGAGGATGGACGCATCCCCAAAAGTGGGGATGCCGGCCATCCGCGCCGAACGCGACGGATCGGGCCGGTCGCCATCGATGGGGGATGGCGGGGACAGAGGACCAAGGGGAGACGATGCACCCGACGACGGCAGGGACGGCGGGCGGCGACGATGTGCGTGCGCTGCTGCAGCGGTGGCACTCGGCAGGGGATCGCGACGCGCGGGACGAGGTGGCGGCGCGCATGATGCCGCTGGCCCGCAGCCTCGCCCGGCGCTACGCCAACAAGGGTGAGCCGCTCGACGACCTCGAGCAGGTCGCGTGCGTCGGTTTGATCAAGGCCATCGACCGCTTCGACCTCAGCCGCGACGTGCGCTTCGCGACCTACGCGGTCCCCACGATCGCCGGCGAGCTGAAGCGCCATTTCCGCGATCGCGGCTGGATGATGCGCGTGCCGCGCGAGGTCCAGGAGCTCAGCGGGAAGATCGGCGTCGCGCGCGACCGCCTGGTCTGCGACCTCAGCCGCTCGCCCACGGCCAAGGAGCTGGCGCTCGCGCTCGGCACCGACGAGGAGCGCGTGCAGGAGGCGCTGGCCGCGGCCGAGGCGTACCGCACGCTCTCGCTCGACCAGCCGTTCGGCGACGGGACCGGCCCGCTGGAGGCCATCGGCGACGACGACCTCGGCTTCGAGCGGGCCGAGGCGCGCGCGATGCTGGCGTGCGGCCTGCAGCAGCTCGCTCCGCGTGAGCGTGAGATCGTGCACCTGCGCTTCTTCGAGGGGCTGACCCAGCGCGAGATCGCCGAGCGGATCGGCATCTCGCAGATGCACGTGTCGCGGCTTCTGCGCCGCACAGTGCAGCAGCTGCGCGAGCGCATCGCGCTGCCGCAGGCCGCTTGAGATCCGCGGCGGGCGGCTAGAACGTCGGACGCCATGTCCGACGACGCCTCCAAGCGCGACGCCCGCAGGGACGAAGGCGAAGCGGAGCGGCTCGACCGCGAGCTGATCGAGCTGCTCAACGAGCTGCGCGTCGTGATGCCCGGTGTGCAGGTCCTCTTCGGCTTCCTGCTCACCGTCCCGTTCCAGCAGGGCTTCCATCAGATCGACGCGTTCCAGCGCGACGTCTACTTCGCCACGCTGTTGCTCACCGCGGCGTCGTCGGCGTTCCTGATGGCGCCCTCGGCCTTCCATCGCCTGACGTTCCGCGCCGGCCAGAAGCCCTACCTCGTGCAGCTCGGCACGCGCCAGGCGATCGTCGGCATGGCGCTGCTCGCGCTGGCGATGAACGGCGCGGTGCTGCTGCTCACCGACATCCTGTTCCACAGCCTCACGGTGGCGATCACCGTGGCGTGCTCGGCAACCCTGTTCGCGTGGCTCTGGTTCGGTGTTGCGTTGCGCCGGCTCGCCTCGGGCAAGACGGAGTGGTGACCGCCAAGCAGCCGCCCCCCGCGGCGATCCTCGACGCCTCCAGCGCCTCGGCGGTCTTCGGCTCATCGACGAGCTCCGTCGGCGCCTGGACGAGACGCCGATCGGGTAGGCCGGGGTTCCATGCGCACCATCCCCCTCCTGGAGGTCCCGCAGCCGGTCGAGCCGGCCACGCCGATCGTGCCCGAGTCACCGCCGTCGGTCCCGGCCGACCCTGTTCCGCCCAGCGAGCCGGCGCCGCCGGGTCAGCCCGTGGGGCCTGACGTCCCGGAGCCCGACACGCCCCGCGAGGATCCGATCGAGCCGCCCCCGGACCCCGTCGAGCCGGTACCGGCCGGGGAGTAGGCTCGCTTCTCATGGGCTTCGACCAGTACCACGAGCCACCGGACGAGCTGCCCCCGGCGACGCGCACGTTCGCTCGCCTGTGCGCCTCCCTGACCGAGGAGGCGGAGGCCATCGGCTGGTACGCCCAGCGGCTCGCCGTCGAGAAGGACCCCGAGGCGCTGGCGGTCATGGCCAACGCCGTGGGGGAGGAGTACAAGCACTTCTCGATGGACCTCGAGTTCCTGCTGCGCCGCACCCCGGAGTGGCGGAAGATCGCGGAGGGCGTGCTGTTCCAGCCCGGCGACATCGTCACGCACGGCGACGTCGCCGAGGAGTCCGCCGAGGACGACGGCGGGCCGCCCGTGCCCGGCGCGCCCGCCGTGGGCGGCGGCCCCGGCGGATCGCTCGGCATCGGCAGCCTGAGAGGTGAGGGCCTGTGAGCGATCATCTCCTTCGCGCCCACGCCCCGATCACCGACGACGGCTGGCAGCGCATCGACGAGGAGGCGCAGGGTCGCCTCCGGCCCGGGCTCGCCGCCCGCCGCCTGGTCGACTTCGAGGGTCCGCTGGGCTGGCAGTACTCGGCCACGAATCTCGGTCGCGTCGAACCCGTCGACGCCGGCGGGCTCGGCGACGTGGAGGCCCGCCGCCGCCGCGTGCTGCCGCTGGTCGAGCTGCGGGCGCCGTTCCGCGTGTCGCGCGAGGAGCTGCGCGCCGGCGACCGCGGCGCCGAGGACGTCGACTTCGACGACCTCGACGAGGCTGCCCAGCGCATGGTCGTCGCGGAGAACACCGCGGTCTTCCACGGCTGGGACGCCGCGGGCGTCGCCGGCATCGCGCCGTCCTCGCCCCACGACGCGATCACCTGCGGCGAGGAGATCGATCGCTACCCGAGCCACGTGGCGCGCGCGGTCGAGCTCCTGCTGCGCAGCGGCGTCAGCGGGCCCTACGGCCTCGCGCTCGGGCGCGAGGAGTACACCCGCGTCATCGAGGCCGCCGAGCACGGCGGCTACCCGCTGCTCGACCACCTGCGCAAGATCCTCGACGGCCCGATCGTCTGGGCGCCGGGCGTCAACGGCGGCGTGGCGGTGAGCATGCGCGGCGGCGACTTCCTGCTCGAGAGCGGCCAGGACCTCTCCGTCGGCTACGACGCCCACGACGCCGACGCGGTGTCGCTCTACCTCGAGGAGTCCTTCAGCTTCCGGATCGCCAGCCCGGAGGCGGCTGTGGCGATCGTGCCGTAGCGGGCCGCGGGCCGGCGCCGCTGCTGGTGGTGTGCCGGCCGCCCTCTCGAGCAGGGCGCTCAGCCGATGTTCAGCACTGTCGGTAACGCTTGGGCCGCCTGCGACCAAGAACGGACATGAGACCCGACGAGCTGCCCCGGATCGCTCAGGACCCCGCGGCCTTCGAGGCGTTCTACCGCGACCACGTCGAGGCCATCCTGCGCTTCGTCACGCGTCGCGTAGACGACCCGCACCTTGCCGCCGACCTCACCGCAGAGGTGTTCCTCGCGGCGATCGACGGCGCGGACACCTACCGTCCCGCCGGCGGCACGCCCGGCGCCTGGCTGTTCGGCATCGCCCGCAACGTCGTGTCGTCCGAGTGGCGCCGCGCCGCCCGCGAGCGACGCGCGCACGCCCAGATCCAAGGCCGGCGGCTGCTCGACGACGACGACGTCGCCCGCATCCAGGAACGGATCGACGCGCAGGCTCAGGCCCGCGACCTGCATGCCGCAGTCAGCGGCCTGCCCGAGGGCGAGCGCGCGGTGTTCGAGCTGATCGCGCTCGACGGTCTCAGCACCCCGGAGGCCGCCGCGGTCCTCGGCATCCGCAAGGTGACCGCGCGCGTGCGGCTGCACCGCGCTCGCACCGCTCTGCGCGGCCAGCTCTTCGACGACGACTCAGCCACGACCACACGACTCATGGAGGCCTGACCTCATGTCCATGTCCAACCACTTCGAAGAGCGCCTGCTCCAGCAGCTGCGCCAGGTCGTCACGGAGCGCCCCGCGCCGACGCGCGCGGTCGCCGCGCCGACGCCGCCCCGCACGCATCGCCGCCGCTTCGTCCTGGCCGGCGCCGGCGGCGTCGCGGCCGTGGCCGCGACCGTGGCGGTCATCGCCAGTAGCGGCGGCGTCACCGAGTCCGCCTATGCGGTCACCCCGCGTGCCGACGGTAGCGTCACCGTCAAGATCAGCAGCCTCAGCGACGCCGACGGGCTGCAGCGCGCGCTCCGCGCGGCCGGCGTGCCGGCGGTCGTGCGCTACGACGCCGCCACGACCTGCCCCGCACCCGCCGCCGGGGATGAGCGCGGGACCGTCGAGCAGCACACGACCACCGGCGACGCCTCGGGCCCCAGCCTCGACTCGGCCGGCGTCGAGCCCGCCGCCGGCGCGGCCAACGGCCCCAAGGTGTCCAGCAGCGTGCGGACGGGCCCCGACGGCACGACGTTCACGATCGACCCCGGCCCGCTCGCCTCCGGGGACAAGGTGTACATCACCGCCCCCGACGGCACGGCGCGGTCGCTCGGGCTGCACATCGGCAAGGACGCGGCGGGCGCCTGCGCGCCGGCGCCGTCCGGCCGCTAGGGGTGCCGTAGGCGGCCAGCGAGGCCGAGGCCCACGATGGCCAGCCGTCGCCGCCGGAGGTGGGTCCCCAGTCGCGATAGCGACACAGTCTCCTAGGGAAACACTGGCCCAGAGGGCCAGGTTCCCTTGCGGGTCTTCGCCCAGGGGGCGAAACCCGCGGCGGATCAGGGACCCACGCTCCTAGCGCGACTTCGGGCCTCAGACAGCCTCTGCGCAGGCCGGACCTCCCGCGGCGGAAGCACCAGCCGCGGAAGGCGCCGGCCTGTTGCGGTCGCCCGACTGGCCCTAAGCCAGCCCCTCCGCCGCGTACTCGCGCAGGTATCCCTCGAACAGCCGCCGGTGTCCCTCCTCGTCGCGGAGGATCGCGATCACCATGTCGTTGGTCACCGGGTCGACGCCCTCGGTCGCCTCGATGATCGCGTTGTAGTGCTCGATCGCGCCGGTCTCGGCCTCGATCACGCCCTTGATGACGTGGACCACGTCGGTCTGGTGGTCGGGCGGCTGCAGGTAGGTCTGCTCGGGCGTGAAGTCCATCGACCCCGGGACGACCCCGTAGAGCTCCTTGATCCGCGCGGCGAACTGCTGCGCGTGACCCAGCTCCTCCTGGATGTCGCCGCTGAGCGACTCGATGATCTCCTGGGCACGCACGCCGTCGGGGTTGACGGAGTTCGTGATGTAGCTCATGACCGTCTCGAGCTCCATCCAGTAGGCCTTCTTGAGCATCTGCACGATCTGCTCGCGCTGCGTGGACTTGTCGTCGGCCAGGATCCCCTGGCTGGCGTTTCGTGTCGTGCTCATGCGATGACGTCTACCCCCAGGACCCGTCCGACGAATCAAGCTCCAAGGCGTAGCGGTCCCAGCGGCGTTCCGCAAGAAACCCTGCGAGAGGTGTGCAAACCACCTCTCGTGGGGCACACTTGCTCGTCCATGCCTCGTTCGATCTGGACCGGCGCCATCAGCTTCGGGCTCGTCACCGTGCCCGTGAAGCTGTACAGCGCGGTCAACCGCAAGACGGTCCGTTTCAACCAGCTCAACGCGAAGACCGGATCGCGGATCAACCAGAAGCGCGTCGACGCGTCGACGGGGGAGGAGGTCAACTACGAGGATCTCGTCAAGGGGTATGAGATCTCGTCGGACCGCTACGTGGTGATCGAGCCCTCCGAGCTCGAGGCCGTCGAGCCCAAGAAGACGAAGACCATCGACATCGAGGACTTCGTCGACCTCGAGGACATCGACCCGATCTTCTACGACCACCCGTACTACCTGGCGCCCGGACCGGGCGGCACCAAGCCGTACGTGCTCCTGTTGGCGGCGATGCGGGAGACCAACAAGGTCGCGATCGCCAAGGTCGTCATCCGCTCCAAGGAGAGCCTCGTCGCGATCCGGCCCATGGCCGACCACGACGTGCTGGAGATGGCGACGATGCTCTTCGCCGACGAGATCGTCGATCCCGACCGGCTCGACGACATCCCGTCCGCCGAGGAGGTCGAGACCTCCGAGCGCGAGCTCGACATCGCCAAGCAGCTGGTCGAGTCGCTGGCCGGGGACTTCGAGCCCGACAAATACAAGGACACCTACCGCGAAGCGGTCCTCGACATGATCGAGCGCAAGGCGGCCGGCGAGGAGATCGCCGTCCAGCCCGAGGCCGAGGAGGTCGCGCCGGCGCCCGACCTCATGAGCGCGCTGAAGGCGAGCCTCGACGCGGTCCGCGAGCGCACCGGCGACGCCGACGCCGAGGCCGACGGCAACGGCGACCAGCCCAAGCGCAAGCGCGCCCCCGCTGCCTCCAAGCCCAAGCCGAAGAGCAAGGCCAGCGCCAAGAAGTAGTTGCCGGCGCGCGGTGGCGGGTATGCCCGCGCCACGATGCCGAGCACGAGCGCCCAGAAGCCCCGGCTCCGCAAGGTGGACTGCTCGGGCCCAGGGCTGCGTCGCGTGCGCCGCGGCCGCGGGTTCTCGATCCTCGACCGCGACGGCGAGCGCGTCGAGGAGCCCGAGGTCCTGACCCGCGTCAACGAGTTGGTGATCCCGCCGGCCTGGGACGACGTGTGGATCTGCCTCTATCCGGGCGGCCACATCCAGGCGACCGGTGTCGACCAGAAGGGGCGCAAGCAGTACCTCTACCACCCGCGATGGCGGGAGCGCCGCGACATGGCCAAGTTCGAGGACATGGTCGTCTTCGCCCGCGCGCTCCCCGCGCTGCGCGAGCGCGTGGAGGCCGACCTGGCGCGCGGCGGCCACTCGCGCGACCACGTCCTCGCGCTGGCGGTGCGGCTGCTGGACCGCGGCTTCTTCCGGATCGGCTCCGAGGACTACGCGGTCACCAACGAGACGTTCGGCCTGGCGACGATGAAGAAGCGCCACGTCCGGGTCGACGGCGACCACCTGTACTTCGACTACCCCGCCAAGCACGGCAAGCGGCGCGTGCAGGCGGTGATCGACGGCGACCTGGCCGCCGACGTGCGCACGCTGAAGCAGCGCCGCGGCGGCGGCGACGAGCTGCTGGCCTACAAGCACCACCGCCGCTGGGTCGACGTCCGCTCGGCCGACATCAACGCCTGGCTGAAGGAGGTCACCGAGGAGGACATCAGCGCCAAGGACTTCCGCACCTGGGGCGCCACGGTGCTGGCCGCGCTGGGCCTCGCCGTCAGCCCGGTCCCCGACAGCAAGGCGGCGCGCAAGCGGGCGATGGCGCGCGTCGTCAAGGAGGTTGCGCACTACCTCGGCAACACGCCGGCGGTGGCGCGCGCGTCCTACATCGACCCGCGCACGTTCGACCGCTACGCCGACGGCATCACGATCGCCGGCGCGCTGCCCGAGCTGGCCGAGGAGGGCGACGGCACCGCGATCCAGGGCGACGTGGAGTCCGCCGTGCTCGAGCTGATCACCGGCGAGGAGTCGCCGGCGCTCGCCCCGCCCGGGGGCGAGGTGGCCGCCGAGGCGGCCTAGGAGGTCGGCGCCTCTTCCTCGTCGAGCGCGGCCAGCGCCTCGTCGCGGCTGCCGCGGATCGTGAAGATCTGGTCCAGGCCCGTGATCTCGAACGTCTTGGCGATGTTCTGGTCGACGTTGACGATCGTCAGGCGGCCGTCGCGGGAGCGCAGGCGCTTCACCGTGCCGATCAGGACGCCGAGCGCGGTCGAGTCCAGGAACGTGGTCTCGCCCAGGTCGACGACGATGCGCGACTTGCCGGCCTCCATCGCCTCGCCCAGCGCCGTCTTGAGCTCGGGCGCGGTGAACAGGTCGATCTCGCCGCAGACGGCCACGACCTGCGTGGCGGCATCGACGGCGTCCTGGGTCAGTGCGAATTCCGGTGGCATCTGTCCCCCTAGTGTGACGTATCGCTGCGGAACGCGAGGTGCAGAAGCAACTCCGAGCCGTCGGTGCGGACGTCGTCGGCGACCCGCTGGAAGACGTTGCCGATGCCGGGCAGCGAGGCGGCGTCGACCAGGGCCTGGGCGCCTTCGGCCGGCAGCGGCCCGATGCGGAGCGATAGCCCCTCGGGCTCGGCGTGGACGTGCACGGTGACGCGCCCGTTGGCGGTGTGCCCGGGCGCGTGCGCCGCGACGGCGTCGGTGAGCAGCAGCGCGTCGTCGAGGCGGTCGATCGGGCACTGCGCGCGCGCGGCGAGCATCCCGACGACGCGGCCGAGGACCGGCCCGAGCAGCTCGGCGCGGCGGACGGTCAGCGTCGCCTCGTTGACGGTGGGCGGCTCGGCGCTCACGCGGGCTCGCCTTCCGGCGTGCGCTCCAGCTCGAAGGTCATGCGCACCTCGGTCTGCTCACGGTCGTTGGTTCCGAGCTCCAGGGTGGAGGCGAGCGTGGCGATCAGCGGGAGCCCGAGCCCGAGGCCGGGCGAGTCGGGGCGCGGCAGGATGCCGCGGCCCTCGTCGCTGACGACCACGGTGAGCGCCCCGTCGCGCAGCCCCGCGGAGACCGCCATGGGGCCGTCGTCGCCGTCGGGGTAGGCGTGGACGACGACGTTGGTGCACGCCTCGGTGACGGCGAGCTTCACGTCCGCGAGGGCGTGGTCGGGCACGTCGAGGGCATCGCCCAGGCCGCCGAAGGCATGGCGAACGACGGCCACGTTCTCGGCGCGGGCCGGCAGAGTCAACTCGAAGTCGGGCGTCAGAAGCTCCTGGTGGCGATCGTGCCGGGCCGTCCGGGGCCCGGGGTTCTCATCGGCTGCCAATATGCCCACCCGGTCGTCGTACTAGTCGCAGATCGCGCCCGCACGCGCGACGGGCCCGGAGCATAGACGTTCGAGTCTTCTGCCAAGGCACCTGCCTGTGATCGGCAAGCACGTCGAGCCGCCCGAGGGCAGCTCGACGTGTGTGGGGGAGGTCATCGCGTCGCACCGGGGCAGGGTCCGGCGCTTCCGTGACGCGACATGGGGCGGGAGCATCGTTCCCGCGACCTCGGTATGCCCGGCGTCAGGGGCCTCAAACGAGATGCTCATCCGACGTAGGCCCGCGGACGAAGAGGCTGGTCCCGCGGGGTTTCCGCCGTGGTCCGCGGAGGCTGTACGCGATCGCGTACGTCTGTCCAATCTGGAGTGGTCTTGCTACTCTGCCGCTTCCTCCAAGGCCTGGGGAGCCCGCGCCGACGGCGATCACGGGCCAGCCTCAGGCCCCGTGCCCCCGGGCCGCCACGGGACACCTCATGACGATCTCCGCACTGCCTCAGGCCGACGGCCTGTACGACCCCCGCTACGAGCACGACGCCTGCGGTGTCGCCATGGTCGCGCGGCTGGACAACCAGCCCGACCACGGCGTCATCGACCGCGCGCTGACCGCGCTCGACAACCTGGAGCACCGGGGCGCCGAGGGCGCTGACGTCCGCACGGGCGACGGCGCGGGCATCCTCGTCCAGCTCCCCGACGCGTTCTTCCGCGGCGTCGTCGACTTCGCCCTGCCGCCGCGTGGTCAGTACGGCGTGGCCGTCTGCTTCCTGCCGCGCGACGAGGCACAGCGCCGCAAGCTGGAGGAGCTGCTGGAGCTCAACGTCCGCATCGAGGGCCAGCAGCTGCTCGGGTGGCGCGACGTGCCGGTCGACCTCGAGCACGTCGGCGACACGGCCAACAGCTCGCGCCCGCACATCCGCCAGCTGTTCGTCGGCGCCGGGGAGGGTGGGCCGTATCGCGAGGACCAGGACGCGTTCGAGCGCAAGCTGTACGTGATCCGCCGGATCGTCGAGCTCGCGGCGGGCCCGGACTTCTACGCCCCGAGCTTCTCCTCGCGCACGTGCGTCTACAAGGGGATGCTGATCTCGCATCAGCTCCGGCACTTCTTCCCCGACCTCAAGGACGAGCGCTTCGTCTCCGCGCTGGCCCTGGTGCACAGCCGCTTCTCCACCAACACGTTCCCGTCGTGGGACCTCGCGCACCCGTTCCGCGTCATCGCCCACAACGGCGAGATCAACACGCTGATGGGCAACGCGAACTGGATGCGGGCCCGCGAGTCGCAGCTGGCCTCGGAGCTGTTCGGCCTGGACCTCCAGAAGGTCATGCCGATCGTGCGGCCGGGCGGCTCGGACTCCGCGACGTTCGACAACGTCCTCGAGCTGCTGATGCTCGCCGGCCGGTCGCTGCCGCACGCGGCGATGATGATGATCCCCGAGGCCTACGCCGACCGGGACGACCTGCCCGAGCACCTCAAGGGCTTCTACGCCTTCCACTCGTGCCTCATGGAGCCGTGGGACGGCCCGGCGTCGGTCTGCTTCACCGACGGCACCGTCGTCGGCGCGACGCTCGACCGCAACGGCCTCCGGCCCGGGCGCTGGACCGAGACCAAGGACGGCTACATCATGCTCGGCTCCGAGACGGGCATGCTGCCCGTCGACCCGGCCGACGTCGTGCGCCTCGGCCGGCTCGCGCCGGGCAAGCTGTTCCTCGTCGACCTCGAGGCCGGCCGCATCGTGGAGGACCACGAGGTCAAGGAGCAGGTCGCCACGGCCAAGCCCTATGGCCGCTGGTTCGAGGAGAACGTCGTGCGCTTCGACGACCTCGCGCCGCGCCAGGGCGCGCCGCTGAGCCAGCCGCTGCGCAACCTGCAGCTCGCGTTCGGCTACAGCCAGGAGGACCTGCGGATCCTCATGGCGCCGATGGCCAAGAACGCCGAGGAGCCGCTGGGCTCGATGGGCAACGACGCGGCGCTGGCCGTCCTGTCGGACCAGCGTCCCTCGCTGTTCACCTACTTCAAGCAGCTGTTCGCGCAGGTCACCAACCCGCCGATCGACCCGATCCGCGAGTCGATCGTCATGTCGCTGGGCACCGGCGTCGGCGCCGAGGGCAACCTCCTCGACGAGTCGCCCGAGCACGCGCGCCAGCTGGTCATGAGCCAGCCGATCCTGCGCAACGACGAGCTCGAGACGCTGCGGGCGATCGACCACCCGTGGTTCAGGTCGCACACGATCGACATCACCTGGGCGGTGCAGGACGGCCCCGAGGGGCTGCATGCGCGCCTGGCCGAGATCTGCGACGAGGCCCACGACGCGGTCGCCACGGGCGTCAACGTCCTGATCCTCAGCGACCGCGGCATCGGCCAGCGCCGCGCGCCGATCCCGTCGCTGCTGGCCGTCGCGGCCGTCCACCATCACCTGGTGCGCCTCGGCACCCGCCTGCAGACCGGCCTGGTGCTGGAGTCCGGCGAGCCGCGCGAGGTGCATCACTTCGCCACGCTGATCGGCTACGGCGCGAGCGCCGTCAACCCGTACGTCGCGTTCGAGACCGTCGACGCCCTCGTCGCCGAGGGCCGTGTCGGCGACATCGACTCCTCCGACGAGGCGCAGCGCGCGGTCGTCAAGGCGCTCGGCAAGGGCCTGCTGAAGACGATCTCCAAGATGGGGATCTCGACGATCCAGTCCTACTGCGGCGCGCAGATCTTCGAGGCCGTGGGCCTCGAGAAGCCGCTGATCGACCGCCACTTCTGCGGTACCGCGTCCCGGATCGGCGGCATCGGCCTCGACGAGCTGGCCCAGGAGGCGCTGGACCGCCACGCGCGCGGCTACGGGACGCGGGCGGCCGTGTCGGCGGACGAGCTCCTGCCCGTCGGCGGCGTCTACGCGTGGCGCCGCGACGGCGAGCACCACATGTGGAACCCGGAGACGATCGCGGCGCTGCAGCACGCCGTGCGCCCGGACACCGATCCGGCCCGTTCCGCCCAGGACAAGTACGACGAGTACGCGAGGATGGTCAACGAGCACGCCGCGCGCAAGGCGACGCTGCGCGGCCTGCTGAAGCTCCGCGCCGATCTGGAGCCGATCCCGCTCGACGCGGTCGAGCCCGCCCAGGAGATCGTCAAGCGCTTCGCCACCGGCGCGATGTCGCTGGGCTCGATCTCCACCGAGGCCCACGAGAACCTCGCGATCGCCATGAACCGCCTCGGCGGCCGCTCGAACACGGGCGAGGGCGGGGAGGACCCGCGGCGCTTCGAGCGCGACGAGAACGGCGACCTGCGCCGCTCGGCGATCAAGCAGGTGGCGTCGGGTCGCTTCGGCGTGACGATCCACTACCTGGTCAACGCCGACCAGCTGCAGATCAAGATGGCCCAGGGCGCCAAGCCCGGCGAGGGCGGCCAGCTGCCCGGCTACAAGGTCGACGCCTACATCGGCTCGGTGCGCCACACGACGCCCGGCGTCGGCCTGATCTCGCCGCCGCCGCACCACGACATCTACTCGATCGAGGACCTCAAGCAGCTCATCTACGACCTGCGCTGCGCCAACCCCAAGGCGCAGGTGTCGGTCAAGCTGGTCTCCGAGGTCGGCGTCGGCACGGTCGCCGCGGGCGTCGCCAAGGCCAACGCCGACCACGTGGTCATCGCCGGCCACGACGGCGGCACGGGCGCCTCGCCGCTGAGCTCGATCGTCGCGGCCGGCGCGCCGTGGGAGATCGGCCTGGCCGAGACGCAGCAGACGCTGCTGAAGAACGACCTGCGCTCGCGCATCGTCGTCCAGACCGACGGCCAGCTCAAGACGGGTCGCGACGTCGCGATCGCCGCCCTGCTGGGCGCCGACGAGATGGGCTTCTCCACGGCCCCGCTCATCGCCACCGGCTGCATCATGATGCGCGCCTGCCACCTCAACACCTGCCCGGTCGGCATCGCCACGCAGGATCCCGAGCTGCGCAAGCGCTTCAAGGGCACGCCCGAGCACGTCGTCAACTTCTTCTTCTTCGTGGCCGAGGAGCTGCGCGGCATCATGGCCTCGCTCGGCATCGCCAAGATGGAGGACATGATCGGTCGCGTCGACCTCCTCGAGGCCGACCAGGCGATCGACCACTGGAAGGCGCGCGGGATCGACCTCACGCACCTGCTGACGTTCCCGCGCGACGTGGCGCCCGACGCGCCGCGGCACCGCACCCAGCCGCCGCCGCCGGTGCTCGACGACGCCCTGGACCACGTGCTCCTGGAGCGCGCCCGCCCGGTCGTCGAGGGCGGCGACGCGAGCGTGCAGATCGACGTCGGCGTGCGCAACGTCAACCGCTGCGTCGGCGGCATGCTGTCCAGCCGCATCGCGGAGCTGCACGGCCGCGACGGCCTGCCGACCGACAGCGTCCAGGTCCGGTTCACCGGCTCGGCCGGCCAGAGCTTCGGCGGCTGGCTGGCTCCCGGCGTGACCTTCACGCTGCACGGCGACGCCAACGACTACACCGGCAAGGGCCTCTCCGGCGGCACCGTCGTCGTGACCCCGCCCGAGGGCGTGACCTTCCGGGCCGAGGACAACGTCGTCGTCGGCAACACGGTGCTCTACGGCGCGACGTCGGGCAAGGCGTTCTTCCGCGGTCAGGCCGGCGAGCGGTTCGCGGTCCGCAACTCGGGCGCCAGCGCCGTGATCGAGGGCGTGGGCGACCACGGCTGCGAGTACATGACCGGCGGGCGCGTCGTCGTCCTCGGGCAGACCGGGCGCAACTTCGCGGCCGGCATGAGCGGCGGCCTCGCGTTCGTCTTCGACGAGGACGGCGGGTTCCGCTCCCGGGTCAACCCGACGCTGCTCGACCAGCTCGAGGAGCTGGGCGACGACGACGCGGCCGAGGTCCGCGCGCTCGTCGAGGAGCACCTCCAGCGCACCGGCTCGCCGGTCGCCCAGCGCGTGCTCGACGACTGGGACGTCTCGCGCGGCTGCTTCGTCAAGGTCTTCCCCACCGACTACAAGCGCGTGCTGGCCGAGCAGGCCGCCGCGGAGGCTGCTGCTGAAGAGGAGGTCGCCGCATGACCGCCAGCGTGTTCGTGAATCCCGTCCACCTCGACGTCAAGCGGGCCGCATGACCGCCAGCGTGTTCGTGAATCCCGTCCACCTCGACGTCAAGCGGGCCGCATGACCGCCAGCGCGTGCGTGAACCCCGTCCCCCTCGACGTCAAGCGGGCCGCCTGATGGGCGAGCTCGGCGGGTTCCTCAAGATCGACCGCTCCAACATGCCCTACCGCGACCCGCAGGAGCGGGTGGGCGACTTCAAGGAGTTCGTCGTCCAGCGCTCCGACGCGGAGCTGTCGGCGCAGGGTGGACGCTGCATGGACTGCGGCGTCCCGTTCTGCCACAACGGCTGCCCGCTGGGCAACCTGATCCCGGACTGGAACGACCTGGTCTATCGCGACCGCTGGCCGGACGCGATCAAGCAGCTGCACGCGACCAACAACTTCCCGGAGTTCACCGGGCGCCTGTGTCCCGCCCCCTGCGAGGCCGCCTGCGTGCTGGAGATCCGCGAGGGCGACGCGGTCACCATCAAGCAGATCGAGAACTCCATCATCAACCGCGCGTGGGACGAGGGCTGGGTCGTCGCCCAGCCGCCGCTGGTCGAGACCGGCCGCAGCGCCGCGGTCGTCGGCGCCGGTCCCGCCGGCATGGCGGCCGCGCAGCAGCTGCGCCGCGCGGGTCATCGCGTCGTGCTCTTCGAGCGCGACGAGGCCGGCGGCGGGCTCGTGCGCTTCGGCGTGCCGGACTTCAAGATCGAGAAGTGGCTCGTCGAGCGGCGGATGGACCAGCTGCGCGAGGAGGGCGTCGAGGTCCGCTGCGGCGTCGACGTCGGGCGCGACGTCACGGGCGAGGAGCTGCGCGCCGAGTTCGACGCCGTCGTCCTGACGATCGGCTCGCGCGTCCCGCGCGACCTGCCCGTCCCGGGGCGCGAGCTCGAGGGCATCCACCCGGCGATGGACTACCTGTACGTGCGCAACCGCGCGATCGCCGACGAGTTCGGGCCGGCGCCGACGGTCGCGCGGGCGGGTGGGTCCGACTCCGTCGAGATCACCGCCGCCGGCAAGCACGTGGTCGTCATCGGCGGCGGCGACACGGGCGCCGACTGCGTCGGCCACTCCATCCGCGAGGGCGCGCTGAGCGTCACGCAGCTCGAGCTGCTGCCCGAGCCGCCGGCGCACCGGCCCGACGACCGGACGCCGTGGCCGCTGTGGCCGCAGAAGTTCCGGCTGTCGTACGCGATGGAGGAGGCCCAGGCCATCGGCAAGGGCGAGCAGGACTACTCGATCGTCACGACGCGCTTCGACGGCGAGGACGGCCACGTGGGCGCGCTGCACTACGCCCAGGCCGCCGACGCGCCGCCGTTCGCGCCCGTCGAGGGCACCCACGGCGAGATGCAGGCCGACCTGGTCCTGCTGGCCATGGGCTTCCTGCATCCCGAGCACGAGGGGATCGTCGAGCAGCTGGGCGTCGACCTCGACCAGCGCGGCAACATCAGGGCCTCGACCTACGCGACCTCCGTCAACGGCGTCTTCGCCGCCGGCGACGCTCGCCGGGGCCAGTCGCTCATCGTCTGGGCGATCAACGAGGGCCGCCAGGCGGCCCGCATGGCCGACCGCTTCCTCCACGAGCTCGGCGCCGCCGAGCGCGAGCCGGTCCTGGCCGGCAACGTCCACGACGCCGACGACGGCCCCGAGGGTCCGCCGTCGCACGCCGACGGCGGCATGGCGGTGGAGGAGAGCTAGCTACCGTCGCGCGATGCCCCACGCGCCACTGACCCGCCGCCGGCTCCTGCAGGCCGGAGCCGCCGGAGCGGCGATCGCCGCCGTGGAGGGACGGGCGCCGGCGCTGGCCGCGCGGCGCCGGCCCAAGCGCGCCGACGTGGTGGTGGTCGGCGCGGGCTTCAGCGGCCTGGCCGCCGCCCGGGCGCTGGAGGCGGCCGGGCACTCGGTGATCATCCTGGAGGCGCGCCGGCGCGTCGGCGGCCGCACCGCCAACGTCGGCATCGGCGGCGGCACGGCGATCGCCGAGATCGGCGGCGAGTACGTGGGGCCGACGCAGGACCGGATCCTCGCGCTGGCCAAGGCGACGCAGACCAAGACGTTCCCGGCGTACAACGAGGGCTCAAACGTCCTGCTGGCCGGCGGCCGGCGAACGCTGTACCCGGCCGCGACCGGCGTTCCCGACGACCCGGAGACCGTGGCGGCGCTCGGCGCGCTCCTCGCCCTCGACCCGATGGCGAAGAAGGTCGGCGTCGCGCTGCCGTGGACGTCCGAGAAGGCGCGCGCCCACGACGGCCAGACGCTCGCGCAGTGGCTGGCGCCCAAGGGCCTCACGCCCCGGGGCAAGGCGATCGCCGACGCGGTCTGCGAGTCGATCTGGGGAGCCGATCCCGAGGAGCTGTCGCTGCTGTACGTGCTGTTCTACGTCGCCGCGGCGGGCAATGCCAGGACGCTGGGCTCGTTCGCCAGGCTCGTCTCCACCGCCGGGGGAGCCCAGGAGCAGCGCATCGTCGGCGGGTCGGTCGTCGTGGCCGAGAAGGTGGCCGCCAAGCTCGGGTCGCGGGTGATCCTCGGCGCGCCGGTGCGCCGCATCGCCGCGCGCGACGGCGGCGTACGCGTCACGGCTGACGGCGTCACGATCGACGCGGAGCGGGCCATCGTCGCGGTTCCGCCGGTGCTCGCCGCGCGCATCGCCTACGCACCCGGACTGCCCGCCGGGAAGCGCACGCTGCTGCGGGCGATGACGCCCGGCTCGCTGACCAAGGTGGAGGCGGTCTACCCGACGCCGTTCTGGCGCGAGGCCGGCCTCAGCGGCCAGGGCGTCAGCGACACCGGCCTGGCCCGCGTCCCGTTCGACAACAGCCCGGCCGACGGCAGCCTCGGCGTCCTTCTCTCGTTCGTCGGCGGCCGACGGCACCGCGAGTGGGCGGCCTTGGACGCCGCCACGCGCCGCGCCCGCGTCCTCGACGACTTCGTGCGCTTCACCGGCGACGAGCGCGCCCGCAGCCCCGAGGATCTCGTCGAGAAGGACTGGACGACCGAGCAATGGACGCGCGGCTGCCCGGTCGGCCACTTCGCGCCGGGCGTGCTGTCGAAGCACGGCGCGCAGCTGCGCGCCACGCACGGCCGCATCCACTTCGCGGGCACCGAGACCGCCGACTACTGGCTCGGTTACATGGACGGCGCGGTGCGGGCCGGCGAGCGTGCGGCCCGGGAGGTCGGCGCGGCGCTCAGGAGGCGGAGCTGAGCGTCCTGCCACCACAAACTTGACGCCCCCGTCACCTTCTGCGACGCTGCCGCTCATGTCCCCGTCGCTTCCCACCGTCTGCCTGATCGGCGCGGGCTCGTCCGGCATCGCGGTCGCCAAGGCCCTGCACCAGCACGGTGTCCCGTTCGACTGCGTCGAGGCCTCCGACCGCGTCGGCGGCAACTGGGTCTTCGGCAACCGCAACGGCATGTCGGCCGCCTATCGCGACCTGCACATCAACACGTCGCGCGACCGCATGGCCTACTCGGACTTCCCGATGCCGGCCGACTACCCGGACTACCCGCACCACGCGCAGATCGCCGCGTACTTCGACGACTACGTCGACCACTTCGGCTTCCGCGACCACATCGTCTTCGACACGCGGGTCGAGAAGGTCGTGCGCGGCGGCGACGGCGTCTACACCGTGACGACCGACGACGGCGTCACGCGCGAGTACGACGTGGTGCTCGTCGCCAACGGCCATCACTGGAACCCCCGCTGGCCCGAACCCGCCTTCCCGGGCGCCGACACGTTCGAGGGCACGCAGATCCACGCCCACTCCTACCTCGACAGCTCGATCTTCGAGGACAGGAACGTCGTCGTGCTCGGCATGGGCAACTCGGCGATGGACATCGCGGTCGAGTCGTCCTATGTCGCCCGGAGCACGTTCCTGGCCGCCCGCCGCGGCGCCTGGATCGTCCCGAAATACCTCTTCGGCCGCCCGTCGGACCAGCTCAAGAACGACCCGCGGATCCCGTTCAAGATCCGCCAGAAGGCCATCCACAACATCGTCAAGCTCTACACGGGCGACCTGACGAAGTACGGCCTGCCCAAGCCCGACCATCACTTCGGCGAGGCGCACCCCACGGTCTCCGGGCGCATCCTGGACCGCATCCAGCACGGCCGGGTCGCGCCCAAGCCGAACATCGAGCGCCTCGACGGCCGCTTCGTCGAGTTCGCCGATGGCAGCCGCCAGGAGGTCGACGTCGTGGTCTACTGCACCGGCTACAAGATCACGTTCCCGTTCTTCGACGAGGACTTCCTCTCGGCGCCCGACAACCAGATCGAGCTCTTCCGCCGCGTGTTCCACCCGGCGCTGCCGGACCTGGCGTTCGTCGGCCTGCTGCAGCCGCTCGGCGCGGTGATGCCGCTCGCCGAGGCCCAGGGCCAGTGGCTGGCCGCCTACCTGCGCGGCGAGTACGCGCTGCCGGCGCCCGGCGAGGTCGGCGCCGACATCCGCGCCGACCAGCGGGCGATGCGCAAGCGCTACGTGGCCTCCAAGCGCCACACCATCCAGGTCGACTTCGACGACTACCTGCGCGACCTCGACAGGGAGCGCAAGGCCGGCGCCGAGCGCGCCCGCACGCGCGGCTTCGCCCCGCCGGTCGCCCACCGCGCCAAGGACGCCCCGCGCACCGCTGGGGCCGCTGAGGCCGTCGCCGCGTGACGCAGGCCGCGCCAGCCGGCAAGCGCGAGCGCACGAAGCAGGCCAACCGTGCGGCGATCCTGGTCGCGGCGCGCGCGGTGTTCGCCGAGCTCGGCTTCGGCGCCGCCTCGGTGCGGGACATCGTGCGCAAGACCGACCTGGCGACCGGGACGTTCTACAACTACTTCCCCGACAAGGAGTCGGTCCTGCGCGCGCTCCTGGACGAGACCGCGGGGGAGGCGCGCGTGCGCGTGCGGACGGCCCGCCGCGAGGGGGCGACCCTGGACGCCTTCGTGCGCGACGGCTTCCGGGCCTACTTCGACTACCTGCTCGAGGATCGCCAAACGTCGGAGATGCTCAGCCGCAACGCGGGCACGATCCGGGCGATGTTCGACGAGCCGTCGCTGGTGGCGGGTGTCGAGGAGCTCGCCGAGGACCTGCACGCCGGCGTCGCTGCGGGGCTGATCCCCGGGCACGACGTCGAGTACATGGCCGCGTCGATGGTGGGTGCGGCGTTCGAGGTGGGCGCACGGATGCTCAGCAGCGACGTCCCGGACCCGGCGCGCGCCACCGAGTTCATCAGCGCGCTGTTCATCGCGGGCCTGTCGTCGCGCCGCTGACCGTCGCGCTTTTGCACGGTCCGTTGCGCGGACAGGCACCGCAACTTCCGCCCCGGCTAGGCTGTCCTAGTTCTCAGCGCGCCGAAGTACGCCGTGCGCTGACCCCTGGTACTCGTCCCCGACGCCGACAAAGGAGCACCCCGCATTCCGATGCGACGTCTCTTCCGCACGTCCCTGCTCGCCACCGCCCTGATGGCCGCCGCGATCCCCGCGAGCGCCTCAGCTGCGACGGTGGGCATCTCCGATCAGCAGCCCTCGACCTTCACGAACCCGCTGTACTCGCCGTTGAAGCTGAAGGTCGCCCGTGTCATCACGCCCTACGACGTGACCAAGGAGCCGGCCGAGAAGGCGCGCCTGGATCAGTGGATCCACAACGCCAAGCTGGCCAAGCAGACGATCCTCATCTCGTTCGAGCACTCCCGCCTGTCGTCGAAGTACAACAAGGCACCGAGCGTCTCCGCGTACACCAGCGCGCTGAAGGCGTTCAAGAAGGAGTACGGCAGCAAGTTCGACATCTCGCCCTGGAACGAGGTCAACGTCTGCCAGGCCAAGGGCCGCCAGGAAGGGCAGCCGGCGAAGATCTGCAAGTCCGCGACGGGCCCGAAGCTCGTGTCGCAGTACTACTCCGCCGCCAAGAAGACCTTCCCCGGCCGCAAGATCGTGGCCCTGGACATCCTCGACGGCTCCAACGTGGGCGGCGCGGTGAGCTACCTGCGCAAGTTCAAGAAGTACGTCAAGGGGACGCCCAAGTACTGGGGCATCCACAACTACAGCGACACCAACCGCGGCTCGACGTCGCGCACCTCACGCCTGATCAAGGAGATCAACAACAAGAAGGCGGAGGTCTGGCTGACCGAGACCGGTGGCCAGCTGCGCCTGCGCGGCGTGGAAGCCGGGCAGGCCAAGGCCGCCAAGGCGCTGAAGTGCATGTTCTCGATGCCGAAGAAGTACAAGCAGATCAAGCGCTTGTACATCTACCAGTTCAACGGCGCCGCTCCGAGCAACGACTTCGACGCCGGCCTGATCAACACCGACAACACGATCCGCACCGGCTACACGGTCGTCCAGAAGCGCCAGTCGGCCACCTGCCACGCCTAGTGGGCCACTAGGCAGACCGACCGCAGCACCACGCAGGATCGACGGGCGCCCTCCGGGGCGCCCGTCGTGCGTTGCCGCCCCATCCGGTCACCCCAGCCCCGCGTGGGGGCGCGGTTCGTAGACTGGGGGTGTGCCCTCCTTCTGCCGTCACAACCGGCTCGTCGAGAACTGCCCGATCTGCTCCAAGAAGGCGTCGGTCGTCAGCCCGGTGCGCTCGGTCGCGCGGCGTCCGTCCAAGCCGGCCAACGGCGGGCCCGTGCGCGCGCCGCGCAAGTCGACGGCGGGTGGGATGACGGTGCGCCGCGTGGAGCGCGCGCCCGACGACGGCTACGAGCACGATCTCGTCCCCGGGCTGCGCTCCAGCACGGATGCGGGCCGCCTGGCCGACGAGCTGGCGTTCTCCGCGGCGCGCCTGCGCGAGCTCAGCGACGCGCCTCCCGGCCTCTACGCCGACGTGCGCGCCACGGAGGACCGCGAGGAGGCCGCGTGGCTGATCTTCCTGATCGCGTTCATGGCCCCGCTGGAGGGCGACGACCAGTGGGCCGGCATCGAGGCCGTGCGCACCACGTGGGCCGCGGGCGAGGTGCCCGTGCTCGACGGCGGCCGGTTCGGCCCCCGCACGGCGTACGACCCCAAGCGCGGCGCTGCGCCCCTGGTGGCCTACCGCACGTGGGCCGAGCGGCTCGGCGGGCAGATCAGCGCGCTGGCCGGCGAGGAGAGCTGGACGCTGCAGCATCGCTACGACCGCGCCTTCGAGCGCCTGGCGTTCTCGAGCTTCGGCCGCCCGCAGCGGATGGAGTTCCTGGTCCTGGCCCACCGCCTCGGCCTGGTCGAGCTCGATCCCTGGACGATGCACCTGAGCGCCGCCACGGCGACCGATCCGGTGGCTCTCGGCGCCAAGCGCCTTCTGGGGATCGGCGATCCCGTGCTGCTGCAGCGCCGCCAGCGCGAGCTGGCCCACGGCATCGACGTGCCGATCGAGGCGCTGGACCTCGGCCTGTATAACTGGAACGCGCCGATGGACGCGCCGCGGGTCAAGGCGGGCGCGACCGTCGACGCCGATCCGGCCGAGCGCAAGCGCATCGCGAGCGCGCTGGGGCTGTAGGACGTTGCGGGTGCGGCGTCGCGCCCGGCTCGCCGCCGGGCTGACCTGCCTGGTGGTCGCGGTCGGCGGGTGCGGGGCGCAGTCCAAGAGCTCGCAGCCGGGGAACGCGCCGACGGTCTCGCTCTGGACCAGCGCGACGTCGGCCGACTACCGCCAGGTCAACGACGGCGCGCGGCTGGCGCTGGCCGAGGCCGGCGGCAAGGCCGGGGTCTTCCGCGTCAACTACGCGGCGCGCGAGCTCTCGGACGCCGAGCCGCAGACGACGGCCGACGCCCTGGCGGCGGCGCGCCTGACGTTGCAGGACACGCAGTCGAGCGCGATGCTGACCGGGCTGGGCGACGCACCGGCGAAGGCGGCGATCACGCTGCTCAACGAGGCCGGGATCGGGACCGTGAGCCTCGGCGACGCGACGCTGAGGACGGCGGCGTGCTCGTCGCGCAGCGACTTCTACCCCAACGGTCGAGCGACGGCCGTCGTCGTGAATCCCGATGCCGCGGTGCCGGCGTCGTGGGCGTCGACCTTCCGCAAGACCTACGGAATCGCCCCGACCGTCAAGGCGTTTCGCGCCTACGAGGGCGCGTGGGCGATCCTGACGGCGCTCGCCCAGCCGGGCGTGGCGACCACCGACTCGCCGCCGCGGCTGAACCGCGACGCGCTCGCCACCGCGCTCGTGCGCGAGCAGCGCGGCTGCGCGTAGACGTCACCCGGGCGCCGCCCGGCCCGGCGAGGACCTCGTGCGCATCCCCAATCTTGGGGCCCGTTTTGGACGAACGTTGGCGTTTGTCCGACCATCGTGCATGAGCGTCACAAGGGGTGCTCGGCGCCCAAGTGGTACGTCGAAGTGCCGCAAAATGCGACCTTCGGCGTAGCGAAGCGCACAAGGGCTTGTCCGCATTCTGACGCCGTCTTCCCGCAGACGCGGTCGTCCGCCGGATTCGGAGGTCAGGTGATCTCGAGCGCGTTGCGATACCTCGTGGCGTTGCTCACCGATGGACGTGCGTCGCCACTCGGACATCCCCTGGGAACGAGGGGGGCGAGAAATGGCCCGGCGCGCCCTAATCGGTACGGACGCCATCGAACGACACCCAAGGACGGGACATGCCGGAACTCGCCCCTCCGGAGCAGGAAGCTCCGGGCAGGCTCACGCAGGAAGAGGCACAGGAGCTGGTGCTGCGGACGGTCGCCGCGCACGCGGAGTCGCTGCTGCGCACCGCCTACGCGCACAGCTTGTGCGCCGACGACGCGCATGATGCCTACCAGCGCGGCATGGAGATCTTCATGCGCCGCGCGCGATCCCTGGATCCGCAGCACGTCGATCGCTGGCTGCATGTCGTCGTCAAGCGCGAAGCCATCGCGGTCCGCCGCGGGCGCTCCGAGCTGGTGGGGACCGAGGACATCGACTTCGACCGGCACGAGGCGCCGCACGTCGCCTCGCCGGAGGAGCGTGTGCTCACCGCCGACCGGACGACGCGCGCCGCGGAGGCGCTGCGGCGCCTGAAGCCGCAGGAGCTGCGCGCGATCTGGCTGAAGGCGCTCGGGCATTCATACGCCGAGATCGGCGAGGTCACCGGGTTCTCGGCGACCAAAGTCAACCGGTGCCTGACCGAGGGACGCAAGAGCTTCCTCTCGCGCTTCGAAGGGATCGAGACGGGCGAGGAGTGCCGGCGCTGGGAGGGCGTGCTGTCGGCCATGGTCGATGGCGAGGCGTCCGCCGCGCAGCTCACCGACGTGCGGCCGCACCTGCGGGCCTGCCCGGCGTGCCGCGCGACGCTGCGGTCGCTGCACGGGCAGAACCGGTCGCTCGTGGCCGTCCTGCCGGTGGGCGTCGCGGGTGCCGGGATGAAGCTCGCGACGCTGTTGGAGCGCTTCGTGCCGGGGGTCGCGACAGGCGACGGCGGCGCGGCCGCGGCGGCCGGCGGCGCCGGGTTCCTCGGCGTGGGCGGGGCGAAGCTGGCGGGTCTGCTGGCCGCAGGCGCCGTGGCGACCGCGGGCGGCGGGCTCGTCGCGGTGCACGAGCGGGAGGCGCGCCCGCCGGATCGGCAGGCGGTGGCGGCCCGGAAGGTCACGGCGGCGCCGGCGCGGACGGCTCCGGCGGCGGCGTCCACCGCGGTGGGCTCAGCCCTGAGCGCCGCCTCCTCGCGGCCGTCGACGAAGGGCCGTGAGAGGCGCCGCGCTCCTGTGCGACAGCGCCTCGTCGCGGACCGCTCGGCGCCCGCCGGTCGGCTCGAGTTCTCGCCGGGCGGTGCCGAGCCCGGTGCGCCGACCCCCAGCCCGAGCGCGGCCGTCGCGGCGCAGCGTGCGCCGACGCCGACGCCGACGCCGACGTCGTCCTCCCCGCCGACTTCCGCCGCGGCCGCGAGCGGCGCCGACTCCACTCGGGGCGAGTTCGCCCCGCAGCCTTGAACCGATGATTCACTCGAAAGGACTCACCATGAATCACCCATCCCTGCCCAGGTTGCGCCGGTTGCTTGCGGCGGGCCTGGCCATGTTCGCCGCGACCGGTGCCTACCTCGTCGCCGCCACCGACGCGCAGGCTGCGGCCTACATCCACCAGAGCTGCATGAACGGCGCTGATGTCGCCGACGCCTACGGCGGCTGGCAGCCGTTCAACACGCATCCCGTCCTCGGCACGGGCACCCGGTTCGAATGCCCCTTGGGCGGACTGCACGCCACCATGTCCCCGACATCCAGCGCGCCCGTCCCGCTCGGCGGCGCGGTGGGCTGGACCTACACGGCGCCACCTGGCACGACCCTTTCGCGCCTGTGGCTCGACTACGCCGGTGCGACGAGGAACTTCGACGGCAGCAACCGCGGCGTCATCCAGATCCTGGACGGGCACGGAACCATCGCCTCGAGCTCGAGCGGCGAGGAGATCTCGACGATCGCGCGCCGCATCGTCGATTGGAACGGACTGAACGGCACCACCGTCACCGTGCGCGTCATCTGCGACGGCCCGACCGGCAAGCCGGCCTGCTCGGAGTCCACGGGCTGGGCGTCGTTCTACTACCCGCGGTTGACGCTGGTCGACGACACGCCGCCGGACGTCGGCGCTCCGTCCGGCTCTGCCACGGGCGACCCGACGTGGAAGGACAGCGAGGCCCTGGGCTACGCCGCCACGGATCAGGGCGGTGGGCTCGCGCGCTTCCGGCTCTCCGTGGACGGCACCGTGACGGTCGACCACGCTGTCGATGCCTCGGGCAGCCACTGCAACGCGACGGCCACCGACGGCGGGCTGTGGGTCTTCCCTCTGCCCAAGCCCTGCCCGGGCTCGGTGAGCACGATCGAGACGATCGACACCACCAAGATCCCGGACGGTCAGCACACGATCACGGCACGCGTGGTCGACGCCGCCCAGCGCGACGCGGTGATCTGGTCGGGGTCGCGCGTCGTTGCGAACCATCCGCCGGTGAACTCGGCGGCGCCGTCGTTCGCACAGGCCGCCGATGCCGCGTCACCGATCGTCGGCCTGAAGCTGACGGCCAAGGACGGGGAGTGGGGCGGTCCCAGCCTGACCTTCGCGCGTGGCTGGCAGCAGTGCGACACGTCGGCGCTCAACTGCGTGCAGATCCCGGGCGCGACGTCGGCGGACTACGTCCCGACGGCCGCCGACGTCGGCCATCGCCTGCGGTTCGCCGTCACTGCTACCAACGCCGCCGCCTCGGTCATCGCGTTCTCGCCGGCCACCGGCGTCGTCGCGGCGCCCAGCAGCGCGGAACCGCCCACCCCCAAGCCGGACCCGACTCCCGACACGCCGGCCCCCAACGGGTCCAACGGCTCCAACGGCTCCAACGGCAATGGGGGCACCACGATCGTCATCCCGAACCTGACGACGACCAACACCGAGCGCGCGGAGCACACGCTGATCGGTCGCGTCGTGGGCGAGCGTGCAGGCGTCGCGTGCCCCAACGACAAGGCCACGCTCAAGTTCCAGCACATCGTCGGCGGGCGGACGAAGCTCGGCTATGGGAAGTCCGGGATCGCCCAGCTCCAGCTGACCTGCACGGAGTCGGGCAAGGCGATCGAGGGCGCGAAGCTCGAGATCGCGACGAAGACCGGCGCGCAGGCGGCCGTGGCCTCGGACGTGACCACCGACGGCGCGGGCCACGCCACGCTGCGGCTCGGCAAGGGCGGCAGTCGCGGCATCGTCGTCGGCTACCGGATGTACGCCGACGACCCGATGGCGCGGGCCACCGCCACGTTGCGGGTCCTCGTGACCGGCCGGGTCTCGCTGTCGGCGAATCGCAAGCGGCTGACCAACGGTCGGGCGGTGACGCTCAAGGGCTCGCTCGCCGGTGGGCTCGTGCCGAAGCGCGGCGTCAACCTGGCGATGCAGTGGAAGGACGGCAAGCGCTGGCGTCCCTTCGCGCAGATCAAGAGCGACTCGAAGGGCCGCTTCCACTACGCCTACAAGTTCACCCGCACCAACCGCACGGTCGTCTACCGCCTCAGGGCGCAGGTCGGGCCGGGGCAGGTCGACTACCCGTTCGTCGCGACCGCCTCCAAGCCGGTGAGGATCACCGTTGCCCGCTAGGCGCATGTTCTGCGCGACCCGCCTCGGCGGGTCGCGCCCGACGTCCTTCGAGCTGCTCCGGCGGCGGGCTCTGCCCGCCGCCGTCGGCGGTTGTGCGCTCCTGCTCTCGTGGGCGCTGGCGTCGCCGGCACACGCCGAGGAGGTCTTCACGAGCCAGTCGGCCGCCGCTCACGCGACAGACTCGACCTGGATCGCGGCTCCGGCCCGGCCGGCCGCCGTGTGCATCGTCGACACCGGCAACGACGCGAACCCCGACACGACGAACGTGATCGCCCGGTTGGCGGTGGACGGCGGAGACGGCTCCGATCTCGACACCACCGGCCACCACGGCACCCTCATGTCAATGATCGCCTCGGCGCCCTACAACGGCTTCGGGATGGTGGGCGCGGCACCGAGCGTGAAGGTGGTGTCAGTGCGGGCGACGCGGCCAGGGAACGGAGGCGGGTTTGCGTTCTCCGACGTGATCACCAGCCTGACGCTGTGTCGGAAGCATCAAGCCGTCTACAACATCAAGGTGATCTCGCTCTCGCTTGGCATCCGTAACCGCGGAGACCTCGACATCGACTCTCAGAAGGCGATGCAGGAGGCTGTGGACAAGGCGAGGCAGGCGGGCATCGCCGTTGTCGCTGCGGCCGGCAACCATCCTGGTGCCGTGGACTACCCTGCCGCATACCTGCCGGTGGTCGCTGTCGCCGCCTCCGACACCGCAGGTACAACTTGCGCGTTTGCCGCGTTGGGCCTAGAGGTTGACTTGATGGCGCCGGGGTGTCCTCAGGATGTGGCGCTGCCAGACGGACGAGCCGCGTGGGCATCAGGCTCGAGCGAGTCCGCCGCGTACGTTTCAGCGATCCTCGCCCAGCTACGTGCCCTACGACCTGAGCTATCGCTGGACCAAGCCGAAGGCTTCTTGGCTCCAACCACGGGGCCCGCTGCCGGGAATCTGATCGATGTTGGTGCTGCGTTCCGTGCTGCCGGTCTTGACGTTCAGTTGGCTCAAGGTCATAACGCTATGCCACCGTCGATCGCGCCAGGGCCGGCTGACGCGTCGAACGCGGACCATCCAATGCAGACTCTCACCGGTTCGGGCGCCGCGGAGCAGCCCGCGGCGTCCGATCGCGCGCTGCCGCCAGCCACCTCACCGAATGTGGGACCTCAGCCCAAGTCAGTTACCGCGAAGGTTCCTCTGAGGCTCCCGGAGCCGCGGGTACGGATCTGGCGGTACCGACGCGGACACCTGACGCTAATGCTGGGTAACAGGCCGCCAGGAGCGCAAGCCGACGTGCGGATTTACGCTCGAAGGAGGGGCCACAACCTTCCGACGCTCGTACGGCGTGTCCGTATGATCCGTGACCGTCTGCGGACTCAGGTCTTAGGAACACTGAGTCAGGTGTCGATTAGCTACCGGGATCCCACCGGGAAGCATAGTAATTCCTCTGCGTTCATTCGGCGGCCCTGACCAGTTCCACCGCAGACCATCGTGATCGCTCGTCTCTGTTGTCATCTCGCTGCCATCTTGGCGATGGCTCTCTTCACGGCCGTGCCGGCGACCCCCGCGGTCGCAGCGCAGGATCGGCCGGGGCCGGGCGATGTCGGTCCGTCAGCAGACGGTGGGACATACGTCATCCTGAGCTGTGGCGAGGGAGGGTCGACTTCGGGCTGGGCGTTGGGACCTACAAACGGGCCGACGCTCGCCGCGGGGACTCAGTGTCCACCTCAGCGCGGCAATGCGCCATCTGCCCCCAGCGTCCTGGTGCGCACGGGTCTCTGGGTCACCGATGACGGCGCCGACACCAATACGCCGGCGGGCGATCATTCCGAGCTGATCTTCACGACGACGGCTGGGACAGCGATCACACGAGCGCGGTACTGGCGGCAAGTGTCGAAACGATCCGACGACAGCTGGCAGCCTTACATAGGCCCTGCTGGCGGTCCCGCAGCGGATACGTGTGACATGAACGGGGCTCCGAACTGTGGTGTCGGGAGCGACGATTGGTATCCCGAGGATCCTAACCCGAACCTCGATCGACTCGCTTACGCCGACCTGCAGGGCATCTCGACTACGGGCTTCACTGTCGGGCTGCTGTGCAGGGACGACGGTCTGACGCACATCTGCACCAACGGAGGCACTCTTCCGCAGGCCGACGCCGCCATCTACAGCGCCTTCTTCACCATCGCCGATCCCTCCGCCCCCGCGACGGGAGCTCCGGCTGGCTCTGGTTGGGACGCGACGGGATGGGTGGATGGGGCGCAGGGTGTTCTGCCGCTTGCGTTGAGCTCGACTGACAACACGGGCATCAGTGCGACGCGCGTGTATGCGGATGGATCGCTGATCGCCACGTTGCAGCGCAGTTGCAGCTATGACCGGCCGCGGCCTTGTACCGATGAGCCGACGGGTGCGGTTGGGATTCCGTTGGCGGGGTTGGCGGATGGGGCTCATGGCATTCAGGTGGCGGCGGTCGATGCCGCGGGCAACGAGGAGAGGCTCGATCGGCCGCAGCCGTTGTGGGTCGATGGCGCTGCGCCGGCGGCGCCGGTCGGGCTGGGCTCGGCGGCGGCGACCTCGGCCGACAACCGGTTCTCGGCCACATGGGCGCTGCCGGCGGATGCCGGTACGCCGATCGTCGCGGCTCGGTATCAGCTGTGCCAGGGCGGAACGTGCGCCGCGGTCCAGACGGCTCCGTCGCTCACCGCGGTCGACGGCCTCGCGCTGGCGGCCGCCGGCCAGGGAACGCTGAGGGTGTGGTTGGTCGACTCGCTCGGCCACGCCGATCCCGCGACCGCGGCGACGCTCGCGCTCAACTACGTCCCGGCCGGGGCGCCGAACCCCAACTCCAACCCGGAACCTCCCGCGCCGCCGTCGCCCGATCCCGCCCCTCCGGCCCCGCCACTGATCATCCTGCCGCCGGCGCTGGAGAAGACGGCCGCCGCGCTCAAGCTCTCCACGGTCCGGCTCGTCGGGCGTCGGGTGACGATCGCGGGCCGCCTGACCCGCCGCGCCTCCGGGCGCGTGACGCTGCGCTACCGGGCCCGGATCGGCAACGGCCACCGCAGCCTCAGCCGCCGAGCGACCATCCGCTCGGGCACGTTCCGCTCGACGTTCACGCTCTCGCACGCGATCGCCAAGGCCCGCTCGGCGACCATCACGGCGACCTACGCCGGGGACGCCGACACGAAGGCCGCGACGGCCCGCTCGACGCTGCGGATCCGCTAGCGCTGACGACGCCGTCGCGCGCGCGGACACCCCGTCTTCGCAACGGTCCGCACACCGATTTCCGCAAGGTGCAGGAGGAACGCAAACGCCCGTGAACATCTGGGGTTTTGCCGTCCGACGGGGGTTCTACCGTCACGCCGTCCAGTCCTCGAGCTCCGGGAGCTCCCATGGCCCTCTGCTTCATCGAACCTCAAGACGCGATCCGCGTCATCGCAGAGTCCGTCGGCCGTGAGGCCCGGCGGCAGCTGCTCGGCGAGCTCGTGCGCGCATGGGTGGATGAGATTCCCGAGCGCGAGCTGGACACGCACTACGCCAAGGCGGTCGCCGACCTCGACGAGCACGACCTCTCGATGCTCGCCGCGTGGCATGCGTCGCTGGAGGTCGGGCAGCCGATCGCCAACCGCGACTTCCTCATGAACGTCTACCCGACGCTCGGCGAGAACCGGCGCGAGGCGCTGAAGATCGCCGCCGGCTTCCGCGGCGAAGAGGCGTTCGAGGCCGGCGTCGCCGAGGAGCAGGCCCTCGAGACGGTCCTCCCGCGCCTGTCACGCGAGCGCTCCGTCGAGCTCGCGCAGGAGTGCATCGAGCTGTACCTCTGGGACCGGCTCGGCAGCGACAACTAGGAGACCGTGTCGCTATCGCGACCGGGGACCCACCTCCGGCGGCGACGGCTGGCCGTCGTGGGCCTCGGCCTCGCTGGCCGCCTACGGCACCCTTAGGGTCGCGCCGCTGCGGCCGCTTAAGCCGCCGCGTCCACCCGGCGCAGCACGTCGTAGCGACCCACGCCACTGCGGCCGTCCATCCGCCAGGTGAAGAACGCGCAGTCCAGGCGGAGGCGACCGAGGTCGAGGGTCGTGCCGCACGAGACCTCGCCCGCGGCACGGCGCGCGTAGTCATCGTCCTCGCCCAGGTAGAGCTCCAGGCCCGCGTGGCGCTGGCGACCCTCGGCGTCGTAGGTCGTCGACACGCGCGGGTCGGCGACGACCTGCGCGACCGGCTCGTTGGACTCGCCGTCGTGGCCGAGCATCACGGCGTGGATCGCCTCGTCGGCGTGCGACTGGGCCTTGGCCGGCCGGACGGCGGTCAGCGTGACGCCGACGTCGCCCTCCAGCCACACGCCCAGCGCCCGCGCGACCGAGAGCTTGTCCCAGTCCGGCGCGCCCCACGAATGGCCGCGCTGGCCGCGGCCAGCGAACGGGCGCTCCTGGCCGTCGACCGTCACCGTGCCGGCCACGGTCACCAGCTGGTCGTAGCCCTCCATGCCACCGAGCTTGCCGGCGGGCAGGCCGGCCTCCAGGCGGGCGACCGCGGAGACCGCCGTCAGGTCCAGCGCGAACGCGTGCCGGCCGTCCTCGTCCTCGAAGGTCACCTTCCACGCACGCAGCGGATCGACGATCTGGGTCTCGACGCCCGCGGCATGGACGTCGCCCCAGCCGGTGCCGGAGCGCGGGACGCCGCCCTCGGCGCGCACGGCGACCGGCTCGCCGCCGGCGAACAGGAGCGCCAGGCCGCTGGTCACGATCTCACCGCCGGCCATCGCGCGGCCGATGCGGGCCACGCCGCAGACGTCGGCCTCGGCGTCGCTGAACGCGACCGTCACCGCGTCGCTCTGGCCCTCGTCCAGCGCGCGCGGCGCCTCGTGCTCGGCGGTGACGCTGCTCAAGGAAGTCTCCTGGGATCGATCTCGGTGGCGGTGCCGTCGACGTCGTAGGCGTCGCCCGGTCCGGGCGCGCCCGGCGTCCCCGGCGAGCCGGGCCCGCGACGGCGCCGCCGCCCGCCGCCCGGAATCCCCGGGCTGGGCATGTCGGCGAGCACCTGGAAGCTGAACCGCCGCACGATGATGCGGCGGATGACCGCGCGCGTCGGCGGGATGAGCAGCAGGGCGCCGACGATGTCGCTGCAGAACCCCGGCGTCAGCAGGAACGCGCCGCCGAAGATGATCAGCACGCCGTCGAGCACCTCGCGGCCGGGGACGCGGCCCTCGGTCAGCGCGGCCTGGAAGCGCCGCCACGCCGCGCGACCCTGTGACCTCATCAGCACGCTGCCCGCGATGGAGTCGGCGATCAGCAGCGCGATCGTCCACCATGCGCCGATCGCCTGGCCGACCTGGATGATCACGTAGATCTCGAGGATCGGGACGAGGACGAAGAGGACGAGCAGGAGCAGGAAGGGCATCCGGGTCCGAAGGCTACGCGGTCCTGGCGCGCGGGCGCCCGCGTACGGGCCCGGGCATCACCACGCGCGCCCGCCTACGCGGGCGCGACGACCGGGTCCACGACGACGCCCGGCAGCCGGTGCAGGCCGACGAGCTCGATGAGCCGCTGGATCTGGGGCTGTGCGCCGCGGATGCGCAGGATGCCGTCCGCCTGGCGCAGGCGACGGGCCACGAGCGCGAGGTCGACCATGAGCGACGGGTCGGCGAAAGCCAACTCATGCAGGTCGACGAAGACCGTTCCGCCAGCGCGCAGCGCCCGGGAGAGGGCGGGTCGGCGCAGGCTCTGGGTGGACCGATCCTCGTCTCCCGTGCAGCAGATCACCGGGGGGTGTTCGCTGAAGGAGACGATGGACAGGAAACCTACCCCAGGCGCGGGGCTAGACTCAAGAGCTATGCCCTCCGTCGAGGATGTCGAAGCCGCTCTCACCAACGTAATCGATCCCGAGCTCGGGCTCGATTTCGTCGAGCTGGGCCTGATCTACGGCATCGAGGTGTCCGGGGGCGACGTGCAGGTCACGTTCTCGCTGACCTCCCCCGGGTGCCCGATCGGCCCGCAGGTGACCGAGCAGATCGAGGAGTTCGTCACCGAGCTCGACGGGGTCATCTCCGTCGAGTCGTCGATGACCTTCAGCCCGCCGTGGACCCCGGACAGGATGTCCGAAGACGCGAAGTTCGCGCTCGGCTACTAGCCGAGCCCCCTTCCGGGATCTCTGATGCGGTGGGCGCTCCTTCCGGCAGCGATCACCGGGCTGCTGGCCGTCCCCGCAGCCGCGCTCGCCGCATCCTCGGGCCAGCCCCAGCCTGCGGCGACGCCGACCACCGGCCGGCTGCTCGTCACGCTGAAGCCGCCGCCCGCCGGCCAGGCGCAGGCCTCGGCCGCCCGGGCCGTCGCCGCGCGCACGGGCGCCCAGCCGACGCAGCTGACGATCCCGCAGCTGCGGACCGTCGGCGTGCGCGCCGCCGGCGGCACCTCGCTCCACACGCTCGCCACCCGCCTGCGTCGCGACCCGCAGGTCGCCGAGGTCCATGCCGAGCAGCGGTTCACGCTCCGCTACGTGCCCAACGACCCGGCCTTCACCTCGTCCGAGCGCGGCGAGAACGGGACCGTGACGGAGTGGTGGGCGGCGCGCGAGGGCCTGCCCGCCGCGTGGGACCTCGCCCGGGGCGACGGCGCCCGAGTGGCGGTCATCGACACCGGCGCCGACGCCACGCACCCCGACCTCACCAACAAGATCGTCGCGAGCGCCGACTTCGACGACACCTTCGGGGACGGTCCACCGACCGTCGACGAGGACGGCCACGGCACGCACGTCGCGTCGCTGGCCTGTGCCCAGCCCGACAACGGCCTCGGCATCGCCGGCAGCGGCTTCGGCTGCGACCTCCTGATCGCCAAGAGCGACCTCAGCGAGGGCAGCGTCGCCAAGGCGGTCATCTGGGCGGCCGACAACGGCGCCGAGGCCATCAACATGAGCTTCGGGACCGACGGCCGGCGACCCGCGGGCGACGCCTTCGTCAAGGCGCTCGAGTACGCCAACGCCAAGGGCTCGGTCCTCGTCGCCGCCGCCGCCGACGAGCCCACACGCGAGCAGGGCTACCCGGCCGACGTCCTGCAGCCGACCGACACCGGCGGCGACCTCAGCCGCAACTTGGGGCTGTCGGTCACGGCCGCCGACGCCTCCGACGCGCGCGCCTCGTTCGCCGGCCGGGGCGGTCAGATCTCCATGGCCGCCTACGGCACGTACGGTCCGGGCGGCTCGGACGGCCTGCTCGGCGCCTTCCCGACGCCGACGACGGCCCTGGAGCGCGGCAACCCCGACCTCGACGAGCCGCCCTGCCACTGCCGCACGACCTACGCCGGCGACGACCGCTACGCCTACCTCGCGGGGACCTCGATGAGCGCCGCGGTCGTCAGCGGCGTCGCGGCGCTCATGCGCCATCTGAACCCCGACCTTCCGCCGGCCGACGTCGTGCGCCTCATCAAGCAGACCGCGCAGCGGCCGTCGGAGGCGTGGTCGCCCGAGCTGGGCTGGGGGATCCTGAACGCGGGCGCCGCTGTCGCGGCCGCGCGCTCGGTCGACGCACACGCGCCCAACTCGCAGCTGCAGCGGCCGACGGTCCGCGGCCGCTCGATCCTGCTGCGCTGGCGCGGCGCCGACGACGGCGTAGCGGGCGTCGTGGCCTCGGGCATCGATCACTTCGAGGTGTGGCGCTCGACCGCCGGCCGGACCGCCCGCCGCATCGCCAAGACCAGCGCGCACTCCCTGCGCCTGCGTGGTGTGCGCGGGCAGCGCTACAGCTACTTCACGATCGCCGTCGACCACGCGGGCAACCGCGAGGCGCCGCCCGCCAAGGCGGACGCCAGCGTGCGCGTGGCCCGGCGTTAGCGCTCGTGGCCACGCGGAAACGTCTCACCGGAAATCCCGTCCGGCGAACGTTCCCGCGCGACCCACTACACGGTGGTGTTGCTCGACGAGATCGAGAAGGCGCACGCGCGGCCGCCCCCGCACGCTGCTCGGCGACCTCGGCTACGACCCGACCTACGGCGCCCGCCCGCTCAAGCGCGTCATCCAGAAGCGCCTGGTCCACCAGCTCCCGTTCGGGATCCTCGAGGGCGGGCTCCGCGAGGGCGACATGGTCGTGGTCGACGCGGCCGACGGCGAGCTGACGTTCGCCAAGGCGGAGTCACCGATGCTCGCGGTGTAGCGCTCAACGGGCCACTGCGATGTGGTCTGTTGACTTAAGCTGCGAAATCGAGTTTGCTCAGCGGCACGGCTCGGCGGCTCTCGCCGAGCCCGTACTGCAACCTCGTGGGGGGTCCGCCGTGCCTGTTCGTCGTTGCTGTTTTCTGCCCGGGGTCGCGGCCGCCCTCGTCGCTGCCTCCTCGGTCGTCGCCGCCAGCGCCGCTCAGGGCACTCCGCCGCCGCCCGTTCCACAGGTCGCCGTGCCGTCGCCACTGCTTCTCGCCCGCGCTGCCAGTGGAACCCGGCCGACCGTGCCGACGACCGCCATGCCAAACCTCTCCGACGGCGCGGCTGTCGAGGCGCTGCGCGCCCGTCTGGGCGACGTCGTGCTCGCCGAGCCCTGGACCGGTGACATCGTCGGAGCAGGGGGCCGCGTGGCCGACTACCGCGACGGCGACCATGTCGCCGTCGTCCAGGCCGCGAACGGGCGCAAGGCCGTCGTCGATTCTACGGCGCCGTTGCGCGCCCGCGACCCGCGGACCGGGCTGCTGGCACCGGTCGACCTGCACGTGCGACCCTCTGGCACGGGCTTTGCGGCGGTGAACCCCATCGCTCCCATCACGCTTCCCGAGCGCCTGTCCGATGGCATCTCGGTCGGGCGCTTCGCGGTCCGCGTGACGGCCGCCGCGGACGTGACCGCGACAGCGCTCGATGATGCGTCTGTCGCCTGGCCGAACGCCTTCAGCGACACCGATGTGGTCGCGCGCCCGACGAGCTCGGGCGCGCAGCTGTTGTGGGCGCTGCGCTCAGACGCGGCGCCGGAGGACTTCCCGGTAGCAGTCGAGCAGCCCGCCCGCGGACGCCTCGAGCTCGTCACTGGCGTTGGTGGGGCCGGCGCCGCGGCGGACGGCTCGGTCCGCGTGCTCGACGCGACAGGGGCCGTCGTGGGAACCGTCGGCGCGCCGTACGCCTGGGACGCCGAGAACACGCCGTTCCGCACCGCCTGGCGCCTGGACGGCGGGCGGCTGAGCCTGCACGTTGCGCATGCGGGCATCCCGGTTGCGTGGCCGATCACCGTCGACCCCATCATCAACGACCAGCGCTACTACCAGGACTTGTCCATCCGGCATTGGAACTATTACAGTCCGCAGCCCAGCCACTACTGGCAGGTCTACGGCAACGGTGGCTGGGGCGAGGGCATGTATCAGGGGATCAGCACCTATCAGGCTGGCCAGGCGCCCTTCTACTACCCGGATGGCGAGTACGCCTACTGGTACTTCAGCCTCGCGGGGCGCACGGCCCGCATCCTGCAGATCCATGCCGAGAACATGGACCACGACAGCGGCGCCAACGTGGCCGGTGGACCCGCGACGTGCTCCTGGGTCGCCGTCTTCGCGCAACCGCCGACCCCTGGTGCGCCCTACGACGAAGGCGGCAGCTCGTTCCGCTGCGACAGCTACCGCAGCTGGGTGACCAACGTCGGCAACTGGACGACAACCCCGGGCACGCCGGGCAACGCGGCGACATACGGCATCTCCATGTACGGCGGGGGCGCTCGCGGCTACTTCCAGCAGCACGTCGGGGTGCTGGTGCTCGCGCTGAGGGACGATGACGTCCCTGCCATGTCTCTGAGTGCGCCCACGGGCTGGACGAACAACACGGGCGCCGCGATCTCCGCGTCGGGCAGCGACCCGGGCCTCGGCCTCCAGGCCGTGACAATCGCGGCGCCTGCCGTGCCGTCGTGGTCGGGAGCACGCACCGTCGGCAACTATTGTGAGAGCAACACCCTTTGCTCGACGAGCACGGTCTACGCCTCGACCACGATCTCCAACCTCCCGGACGGGGTTTGGGCGATCACGGCCTCCGGGACCGATCCGGCCGGCAACGGCCCCAGCCCAGGGCTGCCGACCGCCGATGTCAAGGTCGACCGAACGGGGCCCGCGATTACGCTGTCTGGTGCGGCCTGGAACGCCCGCAACACCGGCGTGGACGCCGGCAGCTACGGATTGAGCGTCACCGCGACCGACGGCAACGCCGGCGCCCGGTCCACCGCCCAGTCCGGCGCACGCTCGATCACCATCAAGGTTGACGGGACGACCGTCGACGGCTCCGGCAACCAGCCGTGCGCCGCGGCCATGGGAAGCTGCTCGCTGTCGCGATCCTGGGTCTTTCAGCCGGGCCTGTACGGCTATGGGCCGCACACGATCTCGGTAACCGCCGCCGACCAGCTAGGCAACTCGTCCACCACGAGTTTCTCGATCACGGCGGACTGCTGCTTTGCCACGGCCCTCAGCTGGGGCGCCGCACTGCCCGCCGGCGACATCCGCTACGCCGACGTCAACGGCGACGACTTGGACGACGCGGTGGTGCGCAACACGTCGACCGGCGCCATCACGGTCCAGCTCGCCGGGCCGGCGGGCCCGGGCGCGCCATCGAGCTGGGGGACGTGGGCGACGACCCGCGACTTCCACCTATATGACATCGACGGCAACAACCGCGACGACCTCGTCGGCCGTGATAGTGCCGGCAACGTGTTCCTGAGCAAGTCGACCGGCTCGACGTTCGCCGCGGCGACGACGCTCACGACGATGGCGCCGTCGTTGGCGACGCTGCGTTTCGGCGACGTCAACGGCGACCAACTCGGCGACGTCGTCGGAGAGAACCCCTCGACCGGCGTGATCCAGATCGTGCTGACGAACGGGACGCTCGCGCTGCAGCGCATCGACTCCGCGCTCACCTGGACGCCGGGCGACACATTCATCCTCAATGACGTCGACGGCGATGGCACCGACGACGCGGTGGGGCGCAACATCGCCGCCGGGACGGTGAAGGTGGGGTTCTCGGTCGCGGCGGACTTCGAGACGCGCAACGGCCCGTGGAACATCGCCGCCAACGCGGACTTCGCGGTGGGCGACGTCAACGCCGACGGCCTCGCCGACCTGATCTACCGCGCGAGCGGATCGAGCCAGGTGCTCGTCCGCACTGCCACACAGGACGACGCGAGTACCACGTTCGACGCGGGGCAGGTCTGGGCGGACTGGCCCCAGACGCGCGCCGTGACGACGGCGGACGCGACCGGCGACGGCGCTGAGGATGTCGTGGCGCGCGACACCGGCAGCAACGCGTTGTACGTCGCGGTGTCGCACGGTCGGACCCCGCCCGGCGCATCCACGGCAAATGATCCGGTCCCGGCCCCGTCCGCCACGCCGCAGGCCCTCGCCGCCTTGCCACTCGAGTGCCAGAACGCGAGCACGATGAAGGTCGCGATGATGGACGACGGCCGGCTGCTCTACCACCAGAACGAAGGCCCGGACGCGCCCCTCGGCATCCAGCACACCGTCGAACGGATAGCCGCGCTCGGTACCGAGGTGGTCCGCCTTACCGTCTACTGGGGTGCGCACGAGAACAAGGCCGGCGTGACGCCGCGCTACTTCTGGGACAAGCTTGATACGGCGGTCGACACGATCACGTCGACCCACGTCGGCAACAACCCGGCGTGCGGCACCCTGGGCGTTCATCTCACGCTCACCGGGCAGACCGGGCGGCAGTGCCCCAACCCGTCGAACCCGAGCGATCCGGCCAACTACGACGGCAACGCGCGCGACTGCGACTCGACCGTGGCGCCCACCGGCCTGAACCCTGACTCCGCGCGGTTCGCGGCGTTCGTGCGGGCGGCGGTCAACCACTTCGAGACGCGGCCGCCGGACAAGGGGAAGCCGGCGAGCTATTCGCTGTGGAACGAGCCGAACCTGCCGAGCCACCAGTTCCTTTCGGTCACCGGCACGGCGCCGTCCGGCCAACCTCGCCAGCTGCTGACGGCCGCGCGGTACCGCAGCCTCTACGTCGCGGGGTACCGGGCGGCTCAACTCGGCTACTGCGAGGCACATCAGGTCCCGACGACCTGCACGGATCCACTGTCCGACGCCGTCCGTGTCTTCATCGGCGAGCTCTCCGAGCAGAGGACGAACGACTCGCCGACGGGCGCGGGCTCTCCGCGGCCCGGCGGCTACAGCGCATTGGACTACCTGTACGAGGTGCTCAGGCCCACGTCGACGACATCGGCGCCGATCGTTGCCCTCGGTCTCGCGCTGCACGCCTACCAACACATCGGCCCACCGGATCATCGTGGGCCGAGCGGGCAGGTCGGGATCGGCAAGTTGCGCGCGCCGTTGACGGCCGCCGTGAACGGGAACCGCAACCGCGTCGGTGTGCTCGAGGCGCTGACCGACCTGCGCGACAGGCGTGGGCCAAACGGGAACGACACGTCCGGCGCGTTCTGGCTGCGAACGCCGGGTGGCGCCAAGGCGCCGCTCTTCATCACCGAGTTCGGGTACTTGAACCTCCCGGTCGGCGCCAAGGCCAGCGGCGGATCGAAGGCCAACCGCACGAAGTGGAAGACGGAGGCCACGCGGGCCAAGTACTTCACCGACAAGGGCGGCGTCCACGCGGGGGCGATCTACCAGGCTCAGGTCGCGGATGCGCGCTGGCTGACCATCCACACATTGTCGGAGTCGGGCTGGTCGGCGGACCCCAGCACGAACGTGCCGTACCCGCCCGTAGGAACGCATCCGGACTTCCGCGCCCAGTTCGACACCGGCCTCGTCGCACCTGTCTGGGCGTCGGATTGGAGCGACGCTATCGGGGTGCGAGCCTACGGCAAGACGTCCGTGCCCGGATACACCGACGGCGCGCAGCAGCGCAGCGCCTACTGCGAGCTCTACAAGGAGCTGAAGGGGAAGCACTTCCCGGCGCAACAGGCCGGCGTGCCGTGTCCGTGACGCCGCAACTCACTCGACGCCGCTACGTTGGTAAGGACATGCGATCGATGCGTGGATGGTTCCTCAGCACGATGCTCGTAGCGAGCATCGGCGTCCCTTGCGCGGCGGCCGCGGCGAGCTACGGGCCCGACTGCTGCTTCGCGCCGGCCGCGGCGGTGAGCGCGCCCACGCCGGCCGGCCAGCCCGTCTTCGGCGTCTTCGACAACGGGGTGCCTGAGGCGCTCGTGCGCGATAGCGGCGGAGGTTTGTTCGTCGCGCAGTTCGTCGACGGGCGTTTCGGGCCGCCGAGCGCCCGGCCCGGGCCGGTGGTCGCGCGCGATCTGCAGGTCGGAGACGTCGATGGGGACGGCGTCGAGGACCTTGTCGAGCGCGACGGCCTCGTCGTGTCGGTGGTGCGGTCGATCGGGACGGCGTTCGAGGCGCCTCGGCGGGTTTCGACGCTCCCGCACGCCGACGCCGAGTGGCGTGTGGGCGATTTCGACGGGGACGAAGCCTTCGACATCATCGTGCTCAACCGGCGCACCGGGCGGGTGCGCGTGACCGAGCACGCCCTGGGCAAGGATGCGATCACCGTAGCGGCCGGGCGCTGGCCGATGGCCTACACGTTCATGATCGCCGACGTCGACCGCGACGGCCAGGACGACGCGGTCGGCGTCGACGCTCGCACGGGGCGCGTGCGGGTCGGCTTTTCGATCGCCACCGAGTTCGAGCGGCGCCACGCTGACTGGCGGATTCCGGCGGGCGCGCAACTGGCGTCGGCGGACGTCACGGGCGACGGGCTGGCCGACCTCGTGTTCCGGGCGAAGGGCAGCGACGACGTCTTCGTGCGACGCGCGTTGCAGACCGACGAAACGACGAGCTTCCACACGGCGCGGCGCTGGGGGCGGTGGGATCGGCGCCTGCCACTGACGACGGCCTATCTCAACGGCGTCCGCGCCGGCCTCGCCGCCCGCGACCCGCGCACCGGCCGGATCATGGTCGCGCTGTCTCGCGCACGACTCGCGTCTTCGTCCTAGGCGGCCCGCTCTTCGACCTCGTCCTCGTGCGCCACCGCCACGGCCCAGCGGCCGTGATCGCCGGAACTCGTCCGGCCCGCCGCGTTGATGAGGACATGACACCGATGCGCGGATGGCTCGGCGGCGCCCTCGTGGCGGTCAGCTTCACGGTCGCGCCCATCGGTGCGGACGCGGCGACGTACGGCCCCGACTGCTGCTTCGGGCCGGCGAAGGCGGTGAGCGACCCGTCGCCGGCCGGCCCGGCGGTCTTCGGCGTCTTCGACGGCCAGGTGCCCCAGGCTCTCGCGCGCGACCGCGGCGGGCGGCCGCTGGTGGCCCCGTATGTCGACGGCCGCTTCGCGGCGTACGCCGCGCGTCCAGGGCCGGCGGTCGGGGTGGACGTGCAGGTCGGCGACGTGGACGGCGACAACCGCGACGACCTGATCGTGCGCGCGGGCCGCGCCGTGTCCGTGATCCGTGCATCCCCAGACGCGGACGTCGGCGTCGTCGCTCGGAAGCGTCCGGGCCGGTCGCGGCGCCTCGAACGCCCCTAGGCGACTTCGACGGCGACGACCTCGCGGACATCGTCGTGCGCGACCGGCGCACCGGGCGGGTGAGCGTGACCCGGGACGCGCTCGGCCCGCAGCCGCTGACGGCCGGCATCGGCCGGTGGCCCAAGGCATACACCTTCGTGCTCGCCGACGTCACCGGAGACGGGCTCGCCGACCTGGTGTTCCGCCGACGCGGCCGCGACGACGTGCTGGTGCACCGCACCTTCCAGACCGACGAGCGGACCAGGTTCCATTCGCCGCGCCGCTGGGGCCGCTGGCCGCAGCGCCTGCCGCTCAGGTTCACCTATCTCGTCAGCGCGCGGGCGAACCTCGCCGCCCGCGACCCGCGCGGCGGGAAGATCGTCGTCGCCCTCTGGCACGCGCGGCCCGCGCCGCCGGGACGCTAACCGGCGCTGCCCACGGGCGTGCCGTCCCGGCGCGCGCCGTTGGACGACGACCGCGGCGGAGCCGTCCGCCGACGCGCCAGCGCCACCAGCTCGGCCAGCGACGCCTCGATGCCGTCCGCGATGCGGTCGAGATCGGGCACGGCGTCGTAGTCGCCGAGCAGGCCGAAGTTCATCTGCCCGTTGTAGGACATGATCGCGATCGCCAAGGCATGGTCCTTGGGCAGGAACGCCACGGGGAAGACGTCGGTCATCTCGCGTCCGCGCACGTAGAGCGGCATCTGCGGCCCCGGCACGTTGGTCACGATCAGGTTGAACAGGCGCGTGGAGAAGTTCAGCCGCGAGGCCTGGGCGAGGATCGTCGGCGGGGCGAAGCTCTGCACGCCGGCGAGGACCTCGGCGCCGACGGCCTGCTTGGACTCCTTCAGCCCGTCCATCGACGCCTTGACGGCGCGCAGCCGCGCGATCGGGTCGTCGATGTAGACCGGCAGGGGACCGCGCATCGCGGCGATGCGGTTGCCCAGCTCGTTGCGCTCCGAGCTCGTGCGGGTGGAGACCGGGACGAGCGCCCGCAGCTCCAGGCCCTCGGTCCGCACGCCGCGCGCGTGCAGCCAGTCGCGCAGCGCGCCGCTGACGACGGTCAGCACCACGTCGTTGACGGTGCCGCCGAACGCGTTCTTGACGACCTTGAAGTCGTCGAGCCGGTTGCGCACCACCGCGAAGCGACGATGCGGGCCGATCGGGACGTTCAGCGGCGTCTCGGGGGCGGGGTTCAGGCCGGCCCACGCGACCTCGCCGACGCCCTCGGCGGCGACGGTCAGGGCGCGCAGCGTCGCCTGCGGGTTGCGGACCATCCCCAGCGCGCCGGCGACGGCCCCGGCCGCGACCTTCGCCAGGCCGAGCGCGCCGCCGGCGACCAGCTCGGCGCCGGTCGGCTCGGTGTGCGGCTGCCACGGCTCGTCGGGGTGGGGAGGCTCGGCGGGCACGGGGGTGAGGTCGAACATGACCGTCGCCAGGTCCACGCCCGAGATGCCGTCGATGAGCGAGTGATGGGTCTTGGTGATGAGCGCGAAGCCGCCGTCGTCGAGACCCTCGACGATCCACATCTCCCACAGCGGCTTGGAGCGGTCCAGCTGCTGGGACATGATCCGCGCGACGAGGCGCATGAGCTGCCCCTCGCTGCCCGGGGCGGGCAGCGCGGTCTGGCGCACGTGGTACTCGAGGTTGAACGTGGGGTCGTCGACCCACAGCGGGCGGCCGGTCTCCAGCGGCGGCTGCGCGAGGCGCTGGCGGTAGCGCGGCACCAGGTGCAGCCGCGAGCGGACGTGGTCGAGCATCTCCTCGAACCGCGGCGGCGGACCGTCGCACAGCACGATGCCCCCGATGTGCATGTGCGACGCGGGACCCTCCTGGGCCAGGAACGACGCATCGACTGCCGTCAGCCGATCCAGATGCTGCTGTGCCATCCCGGACTCCCCCGATCTCTCTCGATTCGCGCCAGCCTACTCCGGGACTGCCAGCGGTGCAGGAGGTTGAGTCGCGGGCGCCACGCCCGCGGCGATCTCCAGCAGTTCATCGTGCGTTCGGGCGTGCCCGGTACCGTGCCGGTGCACTCCATGGCCTGTTCGCCTCCCCGACATGTCTGACGTGGACGCGCCGAACGGCGCGCGCGACGACGCGCCCGACCAGCCGCCGGCCGAGCCCGCGAGCCGTCCGGCGCCGCCGCCCGAGGAGGGCGGCAGGCTGTCGGTCAAGCTGCTCGTGGTGGCGCTCGTCGGCCAGGTGGTGCTGTTCGGCGGCCTGATCGCGCTGACCGTCCACGGCTTCCCGTTCCTCGGCGGAGGCGACCACGCCACGGTCGCGCCGACCAAGCCGGGCGCCGTCCCCGGCGCGTCGGCCAACCGCTTCGACGCCGGGCGAGCGATGGCCATCGCCAAGATGCAGGTCGACGCCGGCCAGCGCCCGGCGGGCTCGCCGGCGCTGCGGGCGGTCGCCGAGAAGCTGAAGGCGCAGCTGCCCGCCGGGCGGTTCGAGCCGGTCCCCGCGCACCCCGGCCTGCGCAACATCGTCGGCGAGCTCCCCGGCCCGGGTCCCGTCATCGTCATCGCCGCGCACTACGACAGCGAGTACCACCCCAAGGGCTTCGTCGGCGCCAACGACGCGGCCGCCGCGGTCGGCGCCGTCGTCGAGCTCTCGCGCGCGCTGTCCAAGCTCCCGCGCACCGCCGTTTCGCCCGGCATCCGCTTCGTGCTCTTCGACGGCGAGGAGGAGGCCGCGCCGACCGACGACTTCTACCGCGACGCCCTGCGCGGCTCCAAGTCCTACGTGCAGATCCACGCCGAGGAGATCCGGGCGCTGCTGCTGCTGGACTACATCGGCAACAAGGGCGTGCGCCTGCCGCGCGAGGCGAGCTCGACGGCCTCGCTCTGGGACGACGTCCGCGCCGCCGCCCAGCGCGTCGGAGTCGGCGACGTGTTCGGCGCCCGCACCTCGGTCGGGATCATCGACGACCACACGCCGTTCCTGCGCGCGGGCATCCCCGCGGTCGACTTCATCGACTGGAGCTACCGCTACAAGGACACGGTGCAGGACACCTACGACAAGCTGTCGCCCGGCAGCGTCGACGCGGTGGGCGAGACGCTCGTCGAGCTCCTGCGCACCTGGGACCGCTGACCGATCGCGTCCCGGCGGGAGCGGCCGGGCCGGCGGGGCGCCCTACAATCGTCGGCGATGGCCGCCACTGTCGAGAAGCTCCTCCTGGCGGCCCCGCGCGGGTACTGCGCCGGGGTCGATCGCGCCGTGCAGACCGTCGAGCGTGCGCTCGAGCTCTACGGCGCACCCGTCTACGTGCGCAAGGAGATCGTCCACAACAAGCACGTCGTCGAGCAGCTGCGCGAGCGCGGTGCGATCTTCGTCGACGAGCTCAACGACACGGTCCCCGAGGGCGCGACGACCGTCTTCTCCGCCCACGGCGTCTCGCCGACCGTCCACGCCGACGCGCAGCGGCGCGGCCTGCAGACGATCGACGCGACGTGCCCGCTGGTCACCAAGGTCCATCGCGAGGCCGTCAAGTTCGCCTCCGAGGGCTACACGATCGTCCTCATCGGCCACGCCGGCCACGAGGAGGTCGAGGGCACGATGGGGGAGGCCCCCGAGCACATCGTGCTCGTCGAGACCGAAGCCGACGTCGACGCCCTCGAGGTCGCCGATCCCGAGAAGATCGCCTACATCTCGCAGACGACCCTGTCGGTCGACGAGACCCGCACGATCATCAACCGGCTGCGCGAGAAGTTCCCCGCGATCACCGGGCCGCGCACGGACGACATCTGCTACGCCACGACCAACCGCCAGGCGGCCGTCAAGCAGATGGCCTCGCACTGCGACCTGCTGCTGGTCATCGGCTCGCGCAACTCGTCGAACTCCAACCGCCTCGTGCAGGTCACGCGCGAGCTCGGCACCGAGTCGCACCTGATCGACGACGTCAGCGAGGTCGAGGAGGCCTGGCTGGAGGGCAAGCGCACCGTCGGCATCAGCTCCGGCGCCAGCGCGCCCGAGGAGCTCGTGCAGCGCCTCGTCGACTTCTTCCGCGCTCGCGGCGTTGAGCAGGTCGAGGAGTTCCAGGTCGTCCAGGAGGACGTCCGCTTCATGCTGCCCAAGGCCATCCGCCAGGCCATGGCCTCCGCGGCGCCCAGCGGCGCCTGAGCGCGACCGCGAAAGGTTCGCCGAAGCAGGGCATTCCGGGCTCAAGTCCGGACGTCCGGCAGCCGACGACCGGAGTGGAATGTCCCTCCGGAACCCCATCGTGGGTGCGGTCTCACGCACCCTGCTCGCCGCCGCCGGCACCGTCGCGGCCGTGGGCTTCTCCGCGTGGCCGTCGGCCACCGCCTGCTTCGCCGCCCTCGCGGCGCTCGCGCTCGTCCAGGGCCGCGCCTCCGAGCGCGCCGGGCACGAGTACCGGCGCGAGTCGCGCCACGACGCCCTCACCGGCGTCGGCAACTACCGCGAGCTGCACGAGCGCCTGCACGCGGCCACGGCCGCGGACCCCCAGCGCTTCGCCCTGCTGACGCTCGACGTCGATCGCTTCAAGGAGATCAACGAGACGCACGGCCACCCGGAGGGCGATCGCCTGCTCCAGGAGGTCGGCCGCGTGCTCGTCGAGAACGTCCGCGGCACCGACGTCGTGGCCCGGCAGGGCGGCGATGAGTTCTCGGTCCTGCTGCCCGAGTCCGACGAGGAGGGCGCGGTCATGCTCGCCCGCCGGATCGAGGCGGCGCTGACCTCCATCGAGGCGGCCGACCGCGTGCCGGTCCGCGCGTCGATCGGCGTGGCGGTCTTCCCGCAGGACGGCGCGACGCCCGCCGACCTGCTCGAGAAGGCCGACCTGGACCTGCGCGCCACCAAGGAGCGCCGGCGCGCGGCAGCGCTGCTCTCCGAGGACGGCACGGTGGCCGCATGGGCGACCGCGGCGACCTCGCGGGTCTGAACGACCGCGAGCGGCGCGGCGACGGCCCTACAGCCGCTGCTTGAGCCGCTCCAGGCGCGTGTCCCACTGCGCGCCGGCGGCGACCATCCACTCCATCGCGCCGGCCAGCGGCTCGGGCGTCAGGCGGTAGCGGGTCTCGCGACCCGCGTGCTCGGCCTCGGCGAGGCCGGCGTCGCGGAGCTGGGCGAGGTGCTTGGCGATCGCCTGGCGGCTGACCGGCAGCTCGTCGGCCAGGGCCGAGGCGGTCAGCCCCGGCCGGTGGGCGAGCAGGCGGACGACCTCGCGGCGGGTGGGGTCGGCGAGGGCGGCGAAGACGGGACCGGGATCGCTGCGCTCCATCAGGCGGCGACAGCCATCTGCGGTCCGCGGGTGCGTCCCGCGGCCGCCGACGCGTGGACCGTGCGCTCCGCGACGGCCCGCAACGCCACGATGGGCACCTCGACGACGACCATGCGCGTGCGCCCGTCCTCGGCGTCGTCGAGCGTCAGCTCGACCAGCGACGGCTCGCCGCCCGGCGCGCACCACGACAGCGCGACCCGCCGCCCGTCCTCGACCTCCTCGATCGTGACGCGGCGCAGCTCGCCGTCCTCGAGCACGGTGCCCTCGGCGCCCGGCTCGACCGCGGGGAGGTCCACGTCGTCGGCCAGCCACTCCGCGAGCCCCCCGGGCTCGGCGACGAGCTGCCAGACCGCGTCGCGCGGAGCGTCGAGGATCGTCTCCCGCCGGAGGGCGCCCATCTCTTCGTGCAACTCCATGGTTGCGGATGCTACCGTGATCGAGACGTGCAACCAAACGGTTGCGTTACGACAGACGACAAGGAGCCCAGCCCATGCCCCTCGTGCCCATGGTCGTCGAGCAGTCGCCCCGCGGCGAGCGCTCGTTCGACATCTACTCCCGCCTGCTCAACGACCGCGTCGTGTTCCTCGGCAGCCAGATCGACGACGAGATCGCCAACCTGATCGTCGCCCAGCTGCTGCACCTCGAGGCCGACGACCCCGACAAGGACATCAACCTGTACGTCAACTCGCCAGGCGGCTCGGCGTACGCGGCGCTGGCGATCTACGACGCGATGCAGTTCGTGCGCTGCGACGTCGCCACGATCTGCTGCGGCATCGCGATGTCGGGCGGCTCGCTCGTGCTCGCGGGCGGGGCGGAGGGCAAGCGCGCCGCGCTGCCCAACGCGCGGATCCTGATCCATCAGCCCCACGGCTCCTACCAGGGCCAGTCGAGCGACATGGAGATCCACGCCCGCGAGGCGATCTCCCTGCGCCGCCGCTACGAGGAGATCTATGCCGAGCACACCGGGCAGGACGCGGCGCGCATCAAGGCCGACATCGAGCGCGACCGCTACTTCACGGCGCAGGAGTGCGTGGAGTACGGCCTCGTCGACCGCGTGATCTCCAGCCGCCTGGAGGCGATCCCGGCGCGGCGCGCCGCGGGGCTGGCGTAGGCCGCGCGCCGGGGCGGATAGCCTCGGCGGCGCATGCGCAGCCTCGTCGTCTCCGACCTGCACCTCGGCGGCCGCACGGGCGTCGACGTCCTGCGCGACGCCGACGTCCGCGGCGCGCTGCTCGAGGAGGTCGCCCGCGCCGACCGGCTCGTCCTGCTCGGCGACACGCTGGAGCTCCGCCACGGCCCGGCGCGCGAGGCGCTGGCCGGGGCGCGGCCCGCGCTGGAGGACATCGGGCGGGCGCTGCGCGCCGACGCCGAGGTCGTCCTCGTCGCCGGCAACCACGACCACGCGCTGGCGAGCCCGTGGCTGGATGCCCGGCGCCGGCCGCTGGGCCTCGAGACGCGCGTCAAGGCGCAGACGGCGTCGACGATCGCGCGCCGGGTCGCCGGCTGGCTCGGCGCCGGCGGCGCGGCGGTCGGCGTCGCCTACCCGGGCGTGTGGCTGCGCGACGACGTCTACGCGCTGCACGGCCACTACCTCGACCCGCACGGCACGGTGCCGACCTTCGAGCGGCTGGCCGCCGGGGTGATGAGCCGCCTCGTCGGCGCCGTGCCGGACCCGGCCACGGCCGAGGACTACGAGCGCGTGCTCGCGCCGCTGTACGCGTGGACCAACGCCGCGGCGCAGCGGACCGCCGCCGGCGGCCTGGGCGCGGGGGCGGGCAAGGCCGGCAAGGCCTATGAGCTGCTGCAGGGCGACGGTCATCGCCCGGTGCGCGCGCGGCTGCTGACCGCCGTCTTCCCGCTCGGCATCCGCGGCCTGAACCTCCTGGGCGTCGGGCCGGTCAGCGGCGACCTGTCCGGCGAGGCGCTGCGGCGCAACTCGCTGACGGCGATCGGCGAGGTCGTGGGCCGCCTGGGCGTCGAGGCCGAGCACGTGATCTTCGGCCACAGCCACCGCACCGGCCCGCTGCCGTTCGACGACGTGACCGAGTGGCGCACCGAATCCGGCGCGTGGCTGCACAACTCCGGCAGCTGGGTGCACGAGCCGGCGTTCACCAGCGCGGACGGCCCGAGCAGTCCGTACTGGCCGGGCGGCGCGATCCTCGTGGAGGACTCCGGCGCGCCCAAGCTGCTGCGCCTGCTGGGCGATTCGGCGGGCGAGGAGGAGGAAGGGGAGGACGGCGGCGAGGAAGCCGAGGCCTAAGCCGGCGCCAGGCCCGGTGTGAAGCACACGGCGTGGCAGGTGACGCCGTCGCCGACCTCGAGCTCGAGGACCGCGGCCTCGTGGTGGCCGTGGTCGACGAGCAGGTGCGCGCCGGTGAAGTCCACGGCACGCTCCGCGTCGTTGACCGTGATCGTTCCCGCGCCCTCCAGCACCGCCCAGACCGCGCCGGCCTCGTAGGGCCCGGAGTACGCGCCCTCCTGGTCGGGCGTCGGGACGACGATCCGCGCCTCCGGATCGTCCTCGGGGTGGATCGGCGGCACGAGCTCGCCCGCGGTGCCGAGCAGCTCCTGGATGGCCTCCTCGGTCTCGCGGTAGCCGCCCTCGCCGAAGTGCACCTCGAACAGCCGCAGATCCTGGTTGAAGAGGTAGCGCGCCGGCCAGCCCTGGTTCTCGTAGATCTTCCAGAGCGCGAGGTCGGTGTCCAGCAGCACCGGGTGCTCGATGCCAAGCCGCTGCACGGCCGCGGCCACGGCCTGCTCGTCGCGCGCGGGCGCGAAGCCCGGCGCGTGGGCCGAGATCACGCGGAGGCCCGCCTCGGCGTAGCGCGCGTGCCAGCGCTGCAGGTATGGCAGCGTGCGCAGCGAGGACGGGCGGCAGAAGTCGAAGAACTCCAGGAGCACCGGACGGCCGCGCTGCTGGTCCATCCGCAGGGTCGCGACGTTCAGCCACTTCAGGGCGGCGGGGAACATCGGGGCGGCGATGGTGTCGGTCGGGACGCGCACGAGGCGGGCGACGGTAGCAGCGGCCCGTTGCCCAGAGCCGCCATGCACGGACCGGCGTCCTTCCGCCCACCGCAACTCTTGCGCTCCCGAAGTTCTGGATAAGCTGCGCACCCCGTCCCGCGAGTCTCTTGGAGGAGAAGCTTTTGCGTAAGGTCTCACTCATGGCGATTTCCGTCGCCGCACTGCTGTGTCTCGCTGCTGTCGCGCTGGCACAGACGAGCAGCAACGTCTACAGCGTCACCGGCAAGATCGCCAGTGGCGGCACGAAGGCGAAGCCGAAGCACGTCGGCGTCGTCTTCAACTACAAGATCAGCACGCCCGACAGCACGCTGACGTCGCCGGTCAAGACGTACAAGATCCACTTCGACGGTCTGAAGTACAACACCAAGGGCGTCGCGAAGGGCAAGTACTGCACCGCCGCGTCCATCAACGCCGCCGCGTCGGACGCCGGCTGTGCCGCCGCCACCAAGGTCGGCACCGGTCAGGTCAACGCGTTCGTCGGCGCCGCCGGCGGCCCGGTGGACCCGGGCGCCAAGTGCAACCTGAAGCTCGACATCTACGCGGGGGGCCCGAAGAGCCTGGCGCTCTTCCTGCACGGCACCCCGCCGGACTGCATCGCGCAGATCAACCAGGCGATCGACGCGAAGCTCAGCACGGACGCCACCGGCGGCTCGCTGACCTTCACGGTCCCGCCGACCCTGCTGCACCCGGTTACCGGCCTCGACTCCGGCATCACGAGCGTCTCCTCGACGATCGCCAAGGGCAGCGGCACGAAGGGCGTCTTCACGTCCACCGGCTGCAAGAGCACCCGCAAGGTGACGGTCACCTTCACGGCTGAGGACGGCGCCACGAGCACCGCCGACGCCAAGGCTGGCAAGTGCTGATCTGACGCTTCCGAGCGTCGAGTAGTTGCTGTCCCCGGAGGGGCGGGCCATCTGGCCCGCCCCTCCCTCGTCGTTACGGCGCAGCACATCCGGCAGCGCACTGGACGGATGTCGTAGGGACACCGCATTCCCCGGTCGAGGAAGGTGGCGCCGTCCCGCATCACCAGGAGGAGAAGGCAACGTGCGCATCACACGAGTGCTCGCCGCGACCGCGCTCGCGGTTCTCGGCATGGCGGTCATCGCGACCGCCCAGACCACGACCTACGACGTCGGCGGAACGGTCTCCGTCCACGGCGGCAGCAAGAAGAAGCCCAAGCCCGGCGGGCTGACGTTCAGCTTCACCGTGTCGGACCCGTCCGGCAACCAGACCCCGCCGGTCCAGACGTACTCGATCATGTACGAGGGCGGCCGGCTCAACACCGACCTGATCCCCGGCTGCTCGGCGGCCAAGATCAACGCGCTGGCGACCCCGGACACCGACGTCTGCCCTGCCGGGTCGAAGATCGGCTCGGGATCGCTCACCGCGCTGATCGGCAGCGCCGGCCAGCCGGTGTCGACGGCGTCGAGCTGCAAGGGGTCGCTGGCGCTGTTCAACGGCGGCAAGGGCCACGCGACGCTGTTCGTGTCGTCCGAGCTGGCCACGTGCCCCGTGGCGCTGCGCCAGGCGATCGACATGAAGTACGTGACCAAGGGCGACTTCGCCGGCCTGGAGTTCACCGTCCCGGAGATGCTGCGCCACCAGGTGATGCTCGACATCACCGTCACCCACGCCGACGCGCGCCTGTCGACGATCGTCAAGAAGAACAAGAAGGGCGAGAAGGTCGGCTACATCGAGTCGACCGGCTGCAAGGACGCCAACCGCGACATGACGGTGACGTTCACCGACGAGCAGGGCGCCTCGTTCCCGGCGACGAAGACCCTCGGCAAGTGCTGATCCGCCGGGGCTGACCGGCCCGGCGCGAGGCGACGGGCCGGCGGTGCGACTGCCGGCCCGTCGTTTTCCTAGGGTGTGCGCATGTCGCCGCGCGCTCGCATCGCCCTCGTGGCCTCCGCCGTGGTCGTCCTGGTGGTGGCGTTCGTGATCTCCAGCGGCTCCGACGACACGAGCAAGAAGCAGGACCGCACCGACGCGGGAGCGACCGCGCCCGCCGCGACGGCGACGACGCCGGCCGCCGCCGGCGCCGACACGACGGCGGGCGGGGCCGGCACCACCACGACGCCGGCGGCCCCGGCCATCCCGGTCATCCGCGTCGTGGACGCCAAGCCCCAGGGCGGCGTCGAGCGCCTGACGTTCACCAAGGGCGACACCATCAAGTTCACGGTGCAGTCAGACACGGCCGACGAGATCCACGTCCACGGCTACGACGTGCACAAGGACGTCACCGCCGGCGGCAAGGTGACCTTCTCGATCCCGGCCAAGATCGAGGGACGCTTCGTGGTCGAGCTCGAGAACCACGCCACCCAGATCGCCGAGCTCGAGGTCAACCCCTCGTGAGCAGCGCCGCCCGCCGCGCCCGGCGCGCGGTCGTGGGCGTCGCCGCCGTCGCGCTCGCCCTGCCGGCGTCCGCGTCGGCCCACGGTCTGGTCGGCAAGCAGGACCTTCCGATCCCGCGCTGGCTGTTCGCCTGGGCCGCCGCGGTCGTGCTCGTCGCCTCGTTCGTCGGCCTCGCGGTGCTGTGGGCGCAGCCGCGCCTGCAGCAGGTCGTCGAGCGTCGCCGCTTCGCGATCCCGCGCGTGTTGGAGGTGCTGGCCGGCGCCGTGGGCGTCGCGTTCTTCGCGTTCGCGGTCTACGCCGGGTTCGCCGGAACCCAGGCCGCGACGGCCAACATCCTGCCGACGGTCATCTACGTCTACTTCTGGGTCGCGATCCCGTTCCTGAGCGCGGCCTTCGGCGACGTGTTCCGCGCGTTCAACCCGTGGCTGGCGATCGGCAAGGCGACGGGGTGGGCGGCGCGCCGCCTCGGCGGCGACACGGCGCCCGAGCCGCTGCCCTACCCGCCGTGGCTGGGCCGCTGGCCCGCCGTGGTCGGCGTGCTGGTCTTCGCGTGGGTCGAGCTGGTGTACGCCAACAAGGACGACCCGTCGCAGCTTGCGGTCATGGCGCTGGCCTACGCGGCCGTCCAGCTGGTCGGCATGAGCCTCTACGGCGTGCAGGCCTGGTCGAACCGCGCCGACGCGTTCGGCGTCTACTTCGGGTTCTTCGCACGGGTCTCGCCGCTGCACTGGCGCGACCGCGCGCTCTACACGCGCCCGCTGCTGGGCGGCTGCCCGTCGCTGAGGCCCGTCGCGGGGACGGTCGCGCTGTTGTGCACGATGATCGGCACGACCAGTTTCGACGGCTTCTCGCAGGGCACCACCTGGAACTCGATCGTGCCCCACCTGCAGGACTTCTTCGCCAGCCTGGGCCTCAACGCCGAGCATGCGCTCGAGGCGGCGGGGACCGTCGGCATCGTCGTCATGTGCTGCCTGATCGGCCTGCTCTACCGGCTCGGGATCCTGGGCATGCAGACGGTCGGGCGCCGGCGGCCGGCGGGCGAGCTGGCCGGCGCGTTCGCGCACACGCTGATCCCGATCGCGCTGGCCTACGTCGTGGCGCACTACTTCTCGCTCCTGGCCTATCAGGGCCAGGCCATCGCGGCGCTGGCGTCCGACCCGCTCGGCGACGGATCCGACCTGCTGGGCACCGCGGCCACCGGGATCAACTACACATGGATCAGCGCGACGGGCATCTGGTACGTCCAGGTGGGCGCGCTGGTCCTCGGCCACGTCGCGGGCCTGACGCTCGCGCACGACCGCGCGCTGGCGCTCTACGCCAAGGCGCGCGACGCGATGCGCTCGCAGTACTGGATGCTGGCGGTGATGGTCGCCTTCACGTGCCTCGGTTTGTGGCTCCTCTCCGCGGCGGCGCAGCAATGACGCCGGCGCTGATCCTCGCGCACGCCGGGCACTGGCTCGCCGGGCTGCTGTACCTCGCGCCCGTGCTCATCGTCGTCGGAGCGCTCCTCTACCAGAGCTGGAAGGACAGGCGCCGGGGCGACGACGACCCCGACGACGACGTCTCCGACATCGAGGTGAGCCAGGGCCCCTGAACGGGGTGTCGCGCATGCGCCGATCGCGGCGCTGGACGCGCTCATGGCGCACCGCGGCGGGAGGGACTACGCGCCGAGCAGGCGCAGGTCGTGCGCGAGGCCTTCGGGCGTGAGCTTCTCGGTCGGCCACGAGACGCGACGGACGCCGCGGCCGTCGACGAGCAGCACGTAGGCCGAGTGGTCGAAGCCCTTGCCCTGCGGCCGGATGGCGTAGGCATCCCAGATCGGCGCGAGCTGCCGCTCGCTGCCGAGCAGGAACCGCATGCGCCCCGTGAGGCCCGTTCGGTTGAGGAAGCGCTTGGCGTTGAGCTCGGTGTCGTTCTTGGGGTCGACGGAGATGGCGAGCGTGGGGATGTCGTGCCCGATCTGGTCCATCGCCCCGCGGATCTGGTAGGCCGTCAGCGGGCACGTGTCGCGGCACGTCGAGTACATGAACGTCAGGATCACCGGCTGCCCGCGGTAGTCGGAGAGGCGGGCGACCTTGCCGTCCTGGTCGCGCAGCGTGAAGTCCGCGCGGGGGACGTCCGGCGGCAGCGAGCCGTCGAAGCCGGCCCCGCCGGCGTGGGTGCCGCCGCCGGCGAACAGCACCACGGCGAGCGCGCCGAGCAGCACGAAGCTGGCGGCGAGCATCAGCGCGAGGCGGGCGCGGAGCGGCATCATGGTCAATGCTAGGTCGCCCGCGGCGGCGGGCGGCGCGTCAGGACGGGTCGGGGTCGGGGGCCGGCACGGCGGGCTCGGCGGCGGCCGGGGCCTCGGGCTCCGGGGCCTCGGGCTCCGGGGCGTCGGGGGCCGGAGCGTCCGCCTGCGGAGCGTCCGCCTGCGGAGCCTCGGCGGCGGGAGCGTCCGCCTGCGGAGCCTCGGCGGCGGGAGCCTCCGCCTGCGGAGCCTCGGCGGCGGGCGCCTCGGGCTCGGCGGCCGGCGCCGGCTCGTCGTCCTTGAACAGGGCGGCGATCTCGTCGAGGCCCTTGATCTTGGCGCCGGAGAACTCGCCGAAGGACGTCTGCTGGCGGGAGCTGCGGGCATCGTCGCGACGCTTGCGGCGCTGCTCGTCGCGCGCCTTGTCCTCCTCGTCGCGGGCGCGGCGCTGGGCCTGGCGGTTCTCGCGCTCGAGCAGGTCGCGCTTGGGAAGGATGACCTGGGCGGCCTTCTCCGGTTCCAGCGACGCGATCATCTCGGCGGCCATGGCCTGGCCGATGGCCTGCCCGACCTCGCCGCTGGGGTGCGAGTTCTTCTTCATCCGGCGCGCGGTGTGCGACGCGCGGGCGAGCTGCTTGGCGGCATGCTGCGAGACGGGGCGGCGCGCGCCCTTCTTGAAGCCCCGGACGTTCTCGGTGACCTCTTCGCGCAGCTTCTCGGGGAACTGGCGGAAGAGCTCCTTGAGCTCTGAGATCTCGAGCGTCTCGCGCGTCGCAGCGACGGCGGCGCGCAGCTCCGGCCACGGCAGCGGATCGCGCTTGGGCTTCTCCTGCAGGCGCTTCTTGACGACCGGCAGCGTCTTCTCCTCGGCGACGCCGAGGATCTTGGGGCCCACGGTGGTCTCGGCCGGCTCGGCCGGGACCGCGCCGTCGGCGGCGGGCTCGGCGGGAGCCTCCGCCTGCGGCTCGGCGGGAGCCTCCGCCTGCGGCTCGGCGGGAGCCTCCGCCTGCGGCTCGGCGGGAGCCTCCGCCTGCGGCTCGGCGGCGGGCTCGGCATGCGGCCCGGCGGGAGCCTCCGCCTGCGGCCCGGCGGGAGCCTCCGCCTGCGGCTCGGCGGCGGGCTCGGCCTGCGGCTCCGCGGCGGCCTCCTGCGGCTCCGCGGGCGCCTGCGGCTCCTGCACCGGCGCGGCCGGCGCCTCGGACTCGGGCTCCTGCGCCGGGGCGGCCGGCGGGGCCACGGGGGCCTCGGGCTCGCCGACCGGCGTGGTCGGCTCCTGCGCCGCGACGGCGCTCTCGGGGTGCTCCTGCTGCTCGCTCACCACCTTGAAGGATGCCCGAACGTCGCGCGAGGCGTCGCGCGCCGCCGTCGCGCGGACCGCCGGGCACGCACCGGGTTACGGCTCGATGAGCCCGCGGCGGATCGCGTACCGCACCAACTCGACCCGATCGCGCATCCCGAGCTTGCGCAGCAGGTTGCCGCGATGCGACTCCACGGTCTTCTCCGACAGATGCAGGATCTCGCCGATCTCGCGGTTGGTGTGGGCCTCGGCGATGAGCTTGAGGACCTCCTGCTCGCGCGGGGTGAGCGGCTCGACCGGCCCGGTGCTGTCGTCGGCCATCCACTCGCGCACGAGCGAGCGCTGCGCGGCGTTGGTCAGGAACGGCTCGCCACGCACGACGGCGCGGACGGCGTCGACCAGGAACTGGTCGGCCTCCTTCTTGAGCACGTAGCCGCCGGCGCCGGCCTTCAGCGCCTCGAAGAGGTAGCGGTCGTCGTCGTGCATCGAGAGCATCAGCACGGCGATGTCGGGCGCGTGCGACCGGATCTCCCGCGCGGCCTGCAGCCCGGTGAGCTTCGGCATCGACACGTCGAGGATGCAGACGTCGGGGCGGTCGGCCAGCGCGCGCTCCACGGCCTCGGCGCCGTCGCCGGCCTCGGCGACGACCTCCATGTCGGCCTGGCGATCGAGCAGCAGGCGCAGCCCGCCGCGCAGGACGCCGTGGTCGTCGGCGATCAGCAGCCTCATGCGGCGCGCGTCTCCTCGGCCGCGAGCCAGAGGTCGCGGTCCAGTCGCAGCTCGACCGCCGTGCCGCGGCCGGGGACGGAGTGGACCTCCAGGCGCCCGCGCGCGAGCCGCGCCCGCTCGCGCATGCCGACCAGGCCGATGCCGTCGCCGTCGGTGCCGGCGAAGCCGACGCCGTCGTCCACGATCCGGACGATCGGACGGCCGTGGTCGCGGCCGACCTCGACCAGGACGTTGGAGGCGGCGGCGTGGCGGGTGATGTTGGAGAGGGACTCCTGCACGACGCGGTAGACCACGGTCTGCTCGTGGTCCGGGAGATCGGTCAGCTCGTCGTAGCACCGCAGCTCGGACGGGACGCCCGTCTGGTCGCTGAAGCGCTCGAGCTGGTTGCGCAGCGCGACGGTGAGCCCGTGGTCGTCGAGCGCGGCGGGGCGCAGCTCGCGTGCCAGGCGCAGCAGCTCGTCCATCGCGGTGACCGCGACGTCCTTGGTCTCGCGCAGCTCCTCGCGCAGCTCCTCGGGCGCGCTGTGGATGTGGGCCTCGAGGCGCAGCAGCACCGCGGTGAGCGCCTGGTTGCACTCGTCGTGCAGGTCGCGCGCCACGCGGGCGCGCTCGCTCTCCTGGCCCTGCAGCACGGCGGCCGCGGTGCGCGAGCGCTCGTCCTCGATGCGGCCGAGCATGCGGTTGAACGCCTGCACGAGGCGCACGACGTCGTCGGAGTCGGCCTCGGGCACGTCGGCGCGCACGCCGGGGCGCGCGAGGTCGATGCGCTCCATCACGTCGATGACCTTCTCCAGTGGGGCGAAGCGGCGGCGCAGCACGATGCCGTTGACCAGCACCGCCCCGAGGATCCCCGCCACGAGCACGAACGCCTGGCGGCGGCCGACGACGTCGTCGAGCGACAGCCGCGCGGCGACGATCGCCGCCATGCCGGTGGCGACGATGAGCAGGGCGTTGACGGCGAGGATCTGGGTGGCGAGCGGGGGCTTGCGCATCTTGGGGTCTAGACCCCATATCGGCCGCTGCGTCCATCTCCGATACACCTGATGCAGCAAGTCCCGATCGAGGACACCGAAACTCCCCTCCGAGCTTGAGGGGCACCACGCGCGGCTTGTGGTGCTTTGCGGTGGTCCTCGCACGGTGGGTAGCAGAGGCAACGGTCCATCCGGCGCCGGGGGGCGCCCCGGATGGACCGTCGCCTCCTCCCGCCGACTCGCAGCTCGCGTTCATCAAGGCCGGGATGGCCCGCTACACTTTCTGAAGCACGAATCCCGACCAGCGTTCAGGTGAATAGCAGTGAGCCCCTCCGGCGCCGAGTACATCAAGCAGGTCAAGGCCCAGATCGACGAGATCGACCCCTCCGCCGTGAGCGAGGTCACCGGCGTCGACGGCGTCGTCATCGTCGACGTGCGCGAGAGCGACGAGTGGGACGCCGGGCACCTCCCCGGCGCCAAGCACGTCCCTCGCGGCCATCTGGAGTCGCGCATCGAGGGCGCGGCAGCCGACCGCGGCCAGCGCGTGATCCTCTACTGCGCGTCGGGCAACCGCTCCGCGCTCGCGGCCAAGACGCTGCGCGACGAGCTTGGCTACGAGAACGTCGAGTCGATGACCGGCGGCTACACGCTGTGGAAGGACCGCGGCTACGCCGTCGAGGTCCCGCGCACCTTCACGCCCGAGCAGCGCCAGCGCTACTCGCGACACTTCCTCCTGCCCGAGGTCGGTGTCGAGGGCCAGCAGAAGCTGCTCGACGCCAAGGTGCTGCTGCTCGGCGCCGGCGGCCTCGGCTCGCCGACCGCGCTCTACCTCGCCGCCGCCGGCGTCGGCACGCTCGGCATCGTCGACGACGACGTGGTCGACGTCTCCAACCTGCAGCGCCAGGTCATCCACACGACCGACTCGGTCGGCACGCCGAAGGTCGACAGCGCCGAGCGCGCGATCCACGCGCTCAACCCGGACGTCCACGTCCGCAAGTACGAGACGCGCCTGGACGCATCGAACATCGTCGACATCATCAAGGACTATGACATCGTCGTCGACGGCGTCGACAACTTCCCGACGCGCTACCTGCTCAACGACGCGTCGGTGCGCCTGAAGATCCCGGTCGTCAGCGCCGCCATCCTCGGCTTCGAGGGCCAGCTCAGCGTCTTCGCGCCGTACGACGGCCCGTGCTACCGCTGCCTCTTCCGCCAGCCGCCGCCGGCCGAGCTGGCGCCGTCCTGCGGCGCCAACGGCGTTCTCGGCGTGCTGCCCGGCACGATGGGGCTGCTACAGGCCACCGAGGTCGTCAAGCTCATCATCGGCGAGGGCTCGCCGCTCATCGGCCGCCTGCTGATCTACGACGCGCTCGACGCCACGACGACCGAGCTCAAGGTCCGCCGCGACCCGGAGTGCCCGATCTGCTCGCGCGAGCCGTCGGAGATCACCGACGAGGAGCTCGGCGTCTTCCCCGACTACGAGGCGTTCTGCGCCGCGGCGGGCTAGGGTCACGGCCATGGCGACGATCCGCATTCCCCCCGTGTTGCGCCCCTCCGTGGGCGGCGAGCGTGAGGTCAGCGCCGACGGGCAGACCGTCGGCGAGGTGCTCGAGGGCCTGGCGGCCTCGCACCCCGACACCCGTGGCCAGCTGTTCGGCGACGGCGGCGAGCTCAACCGCTACGTCAACGTGTACCTCAACGACGAGGACGTCCGCGTCCTCGACGGGCTCACGACCAACGTGGGCGAGGGGGACGTGCTCGTGATCCTGCCGGCGATGGCGGGCGGAGCGCTCGCCTAGAGGCTCGCACTCCGCCTTGCGTGTGTCGGCCCCAGGGGGCCGAACCCGCGGGTGGCGGCAGACCCTGCCGCTTGGCGTCCGGGGCCCGGGGCGGGGCCCGGAACGGCGCTATATTTCCTGAAGTCATGGCCGTCCCGCCTCTTCAGAACAAGCCCTGTGGTGGTCGCTACAGCGACATCGTGGCCGCCATCGGCAACACGCCGCTGGTCGAGCTGCGCCGCCTGTCGCCCAAGCCGGGCGTCCGGATCTGGGCCAAGATGGAATCCCACAACCCGACGGGATCGGTCAAGGACCGCGTCGCGCGAGCGCTGATCGAGGACGCCGAGGAGAAGGGCGCCATCGGCCCCGGCATGACGATCCTCGAGCCGACGTCGGGCAACACCGGCATCGCGCTGGCCATGATCTCCAGCCGCAAGGGCTACCGGCTCAAGGTCGTGATGCCCGACAACGTCACGCCGGAGCGCACCCAGCTGCTGAAGATGTACGGCGCCGAGATCGTCTACTCGCCCGGCGACCAGGGCTCCAACGGCGCGGTCGCGATGGCGCTGAAGATGGCCGAGGAGGACGCCTCGTACTACATGCCCTACCAGTACGGGAACCCGGCCAACCCGCGTGCGCACTACGAGGGCACCGCGCCGGAGATCCTCGACGAGCTCGACGGCGACATCTCCGCGTTCGTCGCGGGCCTCGGGACCGGCGGCACGCTCATGGGCAACGGGCGCCGCTTCAAGGAGGAGCTCGGCGACGCGGTCAAGATCGTCGCGGCCGAGCCCATGCAGGGCGAGCCCGTCCAGGGCCTGCGCTCCCTCGACGACGGCTTCATCCCGCCGATCATCGACCTGTCGGTCCTGGATCGGAAGATCTTCGTCACCAACCGCGACGCCATCATCTGGACGCGCCGGCTGCTCGACGAGGAGGGCATCTTCGCCGGCGTCTCCTCGGGCGCCATCGCCTCGATCGCCGTGCGCATCGCCGGCGAGATGGACGAGGGCAACGTCGTGTTCATCATCTGCGACGACGGCTGGAAGTACCTCTCCTCCGGCATCTACACCCTGCCCGTCGACGAGGTCGCCAACCTCGACTCCACGGTGTGGTGGTAGGCGGAAGTCCATCCCAGGTACGCCGGCCGCCGATACCGTCCTTGATCCCACGCTAACACCCGTCTGAAAGACTTCTTCCATGCCCGGCATCGGCGTCCCCGAACTCCTCGTCATCCTCGTCATCGCCCTGATCGTCCTCGGCCCCAAGAAGCTGCCCGAAGCGGGCCGCGCCATGGGCAAGGGGATGCGCGAGTTCAAGGACTCGCTCAACGGCGACCACCACGACGACGAGAAGCCCGCGATCAAGTCGGAGTGAGGCTAGGGTCCGGGTTGATGCACATCGCCCCGGACCTCCTTCAGCAGATCGTGGACCACGCCCGGCGCGACGCGCCGGACGAGTGCTGCGGCTTCGTCTGGCTCCAGGACGACCGCGCGGCCGAGGTCGTCGAGGTCGAGAACGTGGCGCACAGCCCGTTCCGCTTCGAGGTCGGCCCCAGCGACCTCTTCGCGCTGGCCGAGTCCGGTGAGGACGGCCGGCGCGCGATCATCTACCACTCGCACACGCGCTCGGAGCCGCGTCCGTCGCAGACCGACGTGAACTTCGCGGCCAACTGGCCCGGGGTGGAGTGGCTCATCGTCGGCCTGGCCGGCGACGGCGAGCCGGAGATCCGCAACTGGCGGATCGAGCCCGACGGCACCGTCGCCGAGGTCGAGGTGCAGGTCGATGCCGGGGTCTGAGCCCCTCGTCTGCCCGTCTTGCGCCACGCCCCATCCATTGGAGGAGCGGTTCTGCCGTGACTGCGGCATGCCGCTGGTCTACGCCGGCCTGCGCGAGACGGAGGAGCCGCTGACCTCCGCCCAGGAGCGCGCCCGCAAGATCAAGCCGCAGCTGTCGGAGGGCGACCTCACGCAGGTCGCCACCGGGCGCAACCAATCGGAGGCGGAGCTGATCCAGGGCATGCTGCTCGAGGAGGGCGTGCCGTCGATGCTGCGGCGCTCGGCCGGCTTCGACGTGCCCGACATGCTCGCCGCCGGCCCGCGCGACGTGATGGTGCCCCGCTCGGGCCTGGAGGTCGCGCGCGACGTGCTGCTGCAGGCCGACCTCCTCGGCGACGCCGGCCCCGGCGCCTCGGGCGTCGACCGCCCCGCGCGCATCCTCGTGGGACTGCTGGCGGCCGTGGCGCTCGTCGCGCTGATCGCCTGGATCGGAACGGAGCTGCTGGTGTGAGCAGGACGGGAAGCCCGATCGCCGTGACGGGCGCCACGGGCGGGATCGGCCGCCGCGTCGCGGCCCGGCTGGGAGCACGCCGGCGCAACCAGCGGCTGATCGTCCGCGACCTGGCGGCCGCGCCCGCGGTCGTCGGCGCCGACATCGAGCAGATCGGCCCGGCCGGCTACCGCGACACGGCCGGGATGGTGAACGCGCTGCGCGGGACCGAGACGATGCTGCTGGTGTCGGGCCGCGAGTCGGCGCAGCGGGTGGTCGAGCACGCCGAGGCCGTGCAGGCGGCGGTGCAGGCCGGGGTGCAGCGCATCGTCTACACCTCGTTCCTCGGCGCCGACCCCGACGCGACGTTCACGTTCGCCCAGGACCATTACGCCACGGAGCAGCTGATCCGCGAGACCGGGTTGGCCTACACCTTCCTGCGCAACAGCCAGTACCTCGACTACGTGCCGCGGCTCGTCGGCGCCGACGGCGTGATCCGCGGTCCCGCGGGCCAGGGCCGGATCGCCTGGGTCTCCCGCGACGACGTCGCCGACGTCGCGGCCGCGGTGCTGGCCGCCGCCGACGGCGTCCACGACGGGCAGACCTACGACCTGACGGGCCGCGAGGCGCACACGATGGCGTGGGCCGCCGAGCAGCTGAGCGCGGCGACCGGGCGCGAGATCACGTTTCGCAACCAGGGCGTCCAGGAGGCTTACGAGTCGCGTGCGCACCTGCCGGCGGCGGACTTCGAGCTGGACGGCTGGATCACGTCCTACGTGGCGGTCGGCACGGGGGAGATGGACGTCGTCGCCGACACCGTCGAGCGTATCGCCGGCCACCCCGCGCAGGACCTTCCCGACTGGCTGGCACAGAATCCCGAGAGCTGGGCGCACCTCAGGTCGTAGGCTGAAGTCATGGCCGACACCTGCACCCACCTCGACGCCGTCGAGGTCCTGGAGCTCCCCGACGAGATCGCCGGCTGCGAGGACTGCCTCGCGATCGGCGGGCGCTGGGTCCACCTGCGCATGTGCCAGACGTGTGGGCACATCGCCTGCTGCGACGACTCGCCCAACCGGCACGCCACCGCGCACAACAAGGCGACCGACCACCCGATCATCCGCTCGGCCGAGCCGGGCGAGGACTGGAGCTGGTGCTACGTCGACCAGCTGGCGTTCCGGCTGACGGCCTGATCAGCCCGGCACGAGCGCCAGGTCCACGGCCCGCTCGGCGTGCAGGCGGGTGGTGTCGAACATCGGCACCGGCGCGTCGCCGGGGCCGACCAGCAGGTCGATCTCGGTGCATCCGAGCAGGATGGCCTCGGCGCCGCGGTCGGCGAGCCTGCGCATGATCCGGCGGTAGGCGTCGCGCGAGCCGTCGTCGACGACGCCCAGGCACAGCTCGCCGTAGATGACCTCGTGCACCACGGCGCGGTCGGGCGCGTCGGGCACGAGCACCTCGAGGCCGTGCGCGTCGCGCAGGCGGCCGACGTAGAAGTCCTGCTCCATGGTGTAGGCGGTGGCCAGCAGGCCGACCGTGCCGATCCCCGCCGCCCGGACCGCGTGGGCGGTGGTGTCGGCGATGTGCACGAACGGGACGTCGATGGCGTCCGTGATCGCGGCGGCGACCTTGTGCATGGTGTTGGTGCACAGGACGAGCAGCTCGGCGCCGCCGGCGACCAGCGCCTGCGCCTCGGCGGCCAGCAGCGCGCCGGCGTCGTTCCACGCGCCGGCGCGCTGCAGCGCCTCGATCTCGGCGAAGTCGACCGACCGCAGGAGGCAGTCGGCGGAGTGCAGGCCGCCGAGCCGCGCGCGCGTCGCCTCGTTGACGAGGCGGTAGTACTCGGCCGAGGACTCCCAGCTCATGCCGCCCAGCAGGCCGATGCGCTTCATGCGCGCACGCTACTCGTCTCCCCATTCTGCGTCACTGCGGCGGGAGGACGGGGGCTGGAGCCATCACCCGAAACGGATGGTGCGTGTCACGCCAGTTCCCGGGATCGTTGGATCCGGTGCCTCGCGCGCCTCGACATCCAACAGAAGGGATCGACCGATGGCAAACCGGCAACTCGTACTCGCTGTGTTCCCGGATGAGATCGCCGCCGACTCCGCCGCAGTGGCGTTGAAGGAGTCGGGCATCGCCGACCGGGACGCCGTCGGCATCCTGGTCCTCGATGCCAATGGCAAGCTCAAGCAGGACAAGGTGGGCGCCCACAGCACCGGCAAGGGCGCCGCGATCGGCGGCGTGATCGCGGTTCTCGGCCCGGCACTCCTGGGCCCGGCGGTCCTGGGCGGCGCGGCGGTGGGCGCGCTGCACCACAAGAACCTGGGGCTCAGCGATGCCGACAAGGCGCGCCTCAGCGTGGAGCTGAACGCCGGTAAGGCGGCAGTCGGTGTGATGGCCCATTTCGACACCGCGCCCGCGGTCTCCGATCGCCTGGCCCAGCTCGGTGGCACCCCCGGGCGTCACGACCTCACCGACGAGGCCCTCCAGGCCGCGGGGGCGGCAGACAGAGCGGCAGTCTGATCGACAGGCGCCGGCAGACACGTGGTTCCAGGTCGGGCGGACGAAGACGCCGGAGGGCCGGGTGAGACACGTCGCCGGCGAAGCGGAAGGACGGCAAGCGAAGAAGGGACAAGAGATGACGAACACACCTTTTGACGAACTCGGCCCCGTTGACTACGTGGTGGTCGAGTTCCCGGCCGGCGTAAAGAACTTCACCGGCGAGATGGCGGAGGAGCTTCTCAAGCTCGTGGACGCCGGAACGATCCGCATCATCGACGTCCTGATCCTCGACAAGAACGAGGACGGTTCGGTCGACGCCACCGAGCTGTCGGACATCGACCAGCTCGGCGAGATGCAGGCCGTCGAGGCCGAGCTGGCGGAGCTGCTGGCCGCCGACGACGTCGAGCATCTCGCCGCCGCGATGGAACCCGGCAGCACAGCGGGTGTGCTCATCTGGGAGAACCTGTGGGCCGCGCCGTTCGCCTCAGCCGCGCGACGCGCGGGAGGCCAACTCATTGCCGACGGACGGATCCCGATCCAGTCGATCATTGCCTCGGTGGAGGCCGATCCGGTCGGCGCGACGACCGAAGGAGACTGAAATGCCGCTCAGGCCAGCACGTGTAGGACGTGTAGGTGTCATCGGCCACCCGGTGGCGAAGACCGCGGTAGTGGCCTCGGCCGTGAGCCCCGGCCCCTCGCCCGTTGCGAAGACCGCGGTGGTGGCCGCGGCCGTCACCCCGGGCCGCGGTAGGCGCCGGCGCATCTGACCGGGCCGGGGCGCAGTTCTTCGCAGCCCGGCTCAAGCCGCGCCAGAGGAACGCGATGTCCGCCGCCAGCACCCCGATGGACCGTCAGCGACGCAAGCTGTTGGACCTCGTGTGGAGACGACGGGCAGCGGCGGTCGCGTTCTGCTCGTCCACTACACCTTCACGCACAGACGCTCACCGTGTCGGACGCGATGGCCGAGGCGCTTCGCGGCGCCGGCCTCGACGTCACGCAGGCCGCGATCGAGTTCACCGATCAGCGGTACATCGACCGCTTCAAGCGGTTTCCGATTCGCAACGCCTTCCTGGACGTCTCGCGGATGCTGCCTGCGCAACTGCTGCGCAAGATCGGCGAGATCCAGATTCCGCCGGAGGCGCGGCGTGACGATTACGACTTCGTGTGCGTCTTCTCGCCGACGCGGTGGCTGACCACGAACATGCCGACGCGCTCGTTCCTGAAGGCGCGGTCGACCGGCACGCTGCTGGCGGACACGCTGTTCACCGGCGTCGTGGTCTGCCGCCGGTTACTTCCCGGAGGCAATGACGACCAGGCGATCGACTGGCTCGCCGGCGTCCGCGGCCACGCGGCCGACAAGCCATGGATGCTCTACTACTCCACCGGTTGCAGCCACGCCCCGCACCACGTGACAGCCAGCGCTTGAGCCCAGCCGCCGTAGTGCGCAGCGGGGCCGACCTGCACAGGCCTCTTTACGAGATAACGATGCAGAAACCTGCTGTATAGGTCCCGTTTGTGTATCGTTAGCGCGGCGATGCACTCCGTTCCTCAGATCATCGAATACTTTCATCTCGCGTTCCTCGACGTGCTGCGCACGCGTGTGGACGTGAGCCGCTACGTCGTCAAAGGGGGTGCCAACCTGCGCTACTTCTTCGACAGCGTCCGCTACTCCGAGGACATCGATCTCGACATCTACGGCCTGGAAGCCGACTGGAAGTTCGAAGAGCAGGTCGACAACACACTGAGCGGCGACGCGCTCACGCGCCTGCTGCGCAGCGCAGGCATCACGATCGACCCCGCCGAGATCGCCAAACCCAAGCAGACAACGACCACTCGCCGCTGGAAGGTTCTCCTGACGGCGGCCGGTCACAGCGACAAGGTCCGGACCAAGGTCGAGTTCAGCAACCGCAACGGGGAAACCCGCTTCCAACTCGATGCAGTGCCTGACTCCGTGGCGGCCCCCTACGCGATGCGGCCGCCCTCGGTACAGCACTACCTGCTGGAACCCGCGACTGAGCAGAAGGTCGTCGCCCTGGCTCTGCGCCCCGAGACGCAGGCGCGCGACGTCTTCGACCTCGACGTCCTCATGCGTCGCGGCGGCCTCACCCCCGGGGCCGTCGACCAAGACCGGCGCAACACCGCAGCCGAGGCCGCCGTCGCTCTCACCTGGGACGACTTCCAGTCCCAGGTGGCCCCGTTCCTCGACCCCGCCGTGGCCGAACTCTACGACCAGGTGCGCTGGAACCAGATCCAGGACTACGTCGCCGGGGAGCTGCTCAAGTGAGGACGGCCGACGCCTTCCACGAACTCAAGACGCTCGGCCGCCCGCTTGTCGAGACCAGCGAGGCCGCTGCGCGGCTACGAGTCTCACCGAACACGGCCTCGAAGGCCCTGCGTGCCATCGAACGCGCCGGCCTGATCCGACAGGTCCACAAAGGGCTGTGGGCCATCGACCCGGAGGTGCCGCCCCGCGTCGCGGCGCCGTACCTAACCGCGCCCTATCCGGCGTACGTCTCGCTATGGTCGGCGCTAGCCCACCACGAGATGATCGAGCAGATCCCGGCTCGCATCGAGGTTGCCTCGCTGGATCGGACGCGGACGGTGTACACCCCCATGGGCGTCTACGCGATCCACCGCATCGCACCCGAGGTCTTCACCGGCTTTGAGGGCGACCCCGCGACGGGGTACCTGGCCACACCCGAGAAGGCGCTTTTCGATGTCGTGTACGTTCGCGCGCCTCGCGGAGGGCTCGTGCGATTTCCTGAGCTGACGCTGCCTGAGAGCTTTGACCGCAGCCAGCTTGAGCGCTGGGCTGAGCTGATCCCGCGGGCCCGGCTGCGGACGATCGTCAAGCGGGGAGTGCACGCCGCGCTCGAACAAGCCGACCGGCTCGCGGCCGACGAGTACTGAGCACCCCTCGCGACCTGGCAGCCGTTGACGCTGGCGTTCTCACGCCGCGGCGCCAACGCTCATATCCGCGCAAATCGAGACAGAACACGTGTTCGTGGCAAGCGCCGGTTGCCACGCGGTTCGCTTCTTCGCGAACGCACGTCGCTGTGCCCCGGTTTTGCTGTCGAACTTACGCGAACAGCCGCAGAGGTTCTGAGACAGCTTCTTATCGGGTCGCCAGAACACGTACACGCCGCCGGAGCTGAACCCTGATCCCGAATCGGGACCGAGCAGCTGCTCCAGCGCCGCGCGCATGTCGCGAGCTTCCGACTGTCGATAGACGTCCAAGAAGTACGTGCCCCACATCGAGCGGAAGTCTCTCAGCACGAGGTGCTGTGTCGCTCAGCACGGGCTCCTTCACCCGGCCGCTGCCACCCAAGGGACATCGGCCCGCCGGACGGTCGACCCCGATCGGCGTGACGGCGCGAGCCCAGCAACCGCAAGGGATGCGCCGTTCTCAGGTTTCAAGGCCCTTCTCCAGAGGGCCCGAAAACCTGAGAAACAACCTGAGCGCAGGCCCCTAGCGCGGCCGGTGTGACCCGATCTCCACCGCCTGCTGGTAGGTGGGGCGGTTGATCCACGGGATCAGCGGCTGCGTGATGGCGCCCAGCGCACGGAAGCTGACGGCGTCGAAGCAGGTCTGGTCCCCGTCGCGGTTGGCCTTCTGGCACGTCGCGTCGCCCGAGTAGAGCTCCGACGCCGGCACGGTGAGCGCGGCCTTCAGCGACTGGCGCAGCAGCGTGCGGCAGTCGGCCAGCACGCCCTTGCCGCAGAACGTACGCGCGTACTGCTGCTTGACCGGCTCGCCGAGCAGCGTGCGCAGATCCTTGGCCGCGTAGCCGTACCAGCCCTCCTGGTAGGCCGACCCGAGGTGATCGCCGTGGTTGTTGGGGGTGTTGTCCTGGCCGTGGGGCAGCGTCGCGAAGAGCGTGGCGCCGAGCGTCGGACGGAACTGCGCCTCCAGCCACCTCGGCCACCACGCGTCCATGATCCGGACCGCGTCGGCGTGGTCGTAGGTGCCGTCGCCGTCCCTGTCGCGGCGCTGCGTCCCGGAGGCGACCCACGCCTTGAGCGTGTCGACCGCCGCCGCGAGCTGCGGGTCGGTCGGCGTGCCGATGACCTTCAGCGCGAGGGGGAGGACCTCCTGGCCGCGGAGGTCGGTCGTGCCGGCCTCCTCCATCGCGTCGGCCAGGCCGGGCAGGTCGAGCTTGGCGCCGCCCTGCAGCCGCTCGTCGAGCTGGCGGTCGAGCATCTGCGAGCGGAAGACCGAGCTGAACAGGTTGGAGTCCGCGCCCGCGAAGCCCTGCGCCTGGCGGTTGTTCCAGGAGGTGATGTAGTCCTGGTTGACGACCTGCGGGTGCTCCTGCATCGGGGTGTAGTCCGCGACGTTGGTCTCCGGGTCCCAGCCGTTCCACGTGTTCGCGGGGTCCATCGGCAGCTGGCCGGTCGTGCCCGCCGCCCGCACCGGGTTGTTGCCGGAGTTGAAGTAGGCCACGTCGCGGTCGTCGGCGTAGAGCCAGTTGAACGTGTAGCCGATCTTGTAGGCCGCGCGGGCGAAGCTCTCGGCGTCGTGCACCTTGTCGGGGTCGTTGAAGTCGGAGAACCCGCGCGCGGAGTCGACCTCGTGCCGGTAGGTGGTCCGCAGCGACGTGAACAGCACCGGCTTGCCCTTGACCGTGCCGCGCGCCCGCACGAGGCCGAGCTTGGTGCGCAGCGTCCGCAGCGTCTGGGTGCCGGGCGCCGTCTGGTCGGCGGCGTTGGGCAACCACGTGTTCTTGCGCTCGAGGACCTCGACGCCCAAGCACCGGCCGCGGAAGCGGTAGTGCATGGAGTCCTGGCAGGTCGGCACCGCGAAGGTGTCGATGATGTCCTGGCCGGCGGATGTCGCGGACCACGCGTAGTCGCGGCCGTGCCCCAGCTGGACGAAGAGGTTGACGCCGGCGAAGGCCGAGCCGCGCGCGTCGATGGTCGGCGCGTGGACGTCCTGCTCCATCAGGATCTCCGGTGCGAAGTAGGAGACCTGCGGGCCGAAGACGGCGATCGGGTGGCCGGACTTCGACTTGGCGGCCGAGACGACCAGGGCGTTCGAGTTGGACTTGGGCAGTGCCAGGAGGCCGGGCAGGCCGCCCACCGGCGGTGTGCCGCCGGCGGCGCCGCTCGGCAGGTCGGTGCCCGCGACCACCACGGGCTCGGGCTGCAGCGAGCCATCGTCGGGCAGCACCTCGGCGCCCTGGGCGGGCTGGGCGGCGGGCTGCTGGTACGGGAAGCTTCCCTCCTTGACGGTCGTCGGCGCGTCAGGGTCGTCGAACGCGGCGAGCTGGTACCAGAGCTTGCGCCCGTCCTCGTCGCCGAAGCGATCCTGAAGGCGCTGGAGGAACTGGGCCATCCCGAGCTCCTGTCCGCCGCCCTTGCCGAAGATGGCGCCGACGAGCGACGCGGTGGCGATGACGTCGGTCCCCTTCCACGGGTCCGGGCCGAGCAGCCGTCCGATCGCCGCGTACTCACCGGGCATCTTGGTCGGATCGAGCCTGGCCTCGTTGATATAGGTGTTGACGCCCGCGACGTAGTCGGCGAGATCGGCCTGCAGCTGCCGTCCATCGGCGCCGTACAGCTCGTCGAACTGGTCGATCTGCTGCTGCAGGTCGGCCTCGGTGTAGGGCGCCAGCGCCCACTGCTCCTGGTCCATCGCGCGGTTGCCGGGAGCGCCGCCGGCGAAGGACGACAGCTGCGCGCGTCCGGCGTGGCGCAGCACGTCGATGAAGAACAGGCGGTCCTGCGCGGCCGCGTAGCCCTCGCCGAACATGGCGCCGCCGCGCGTCGTCCCGTAGATGTGGGGGACGCCGTAGCCCGCGTCGCGCACGATCGTGACGTCGCCGCGCGGGCTGACCGAGCTGGCGACGTCGCCGTCGCGCACGCCGAAGGTGGAGTCCTTGAAGTACTTGGGCAGCGTCTCGGTGGTCAGGCCCGGCGTCGCGCGCACCAGGTCGGCGTACATCGCCAGCTGGTCGTCGTTGTGGGCCGGACGCGCGCCGGTGGCCAGAAACGCGCCGATCTGGAAGACGTTGGCCAGGCCGTTGGTGCCGGGCGGCAGGACGTCGCGAAAGCCGCCGTAGTCGTCGGTGGCGTACGGCGTGACGGGCGCGGCGGCGCGAGCGGCCGGCGCGAGCGCGATCGACAAGACGGTGGCCGTCGCGAGCGCGGCGACCTTCGGAACGTTCATCCAGCTCTCCCTCCCCAAGTGAGTGCTGACCCACCCAGAACGTTAGAGCTATGTGCCGCCGGCGTGCGCCGCTTCCCGTTCGCCGTCGAGCACGGTGCGAACACCGAGGCCGGCGAGGATCGCCCGGGCCGGTGACCAGGACGACGGAGCGGCGGCGACCTCCTCCTTCGCTCGCCGCCGCTCCGCGGTCACATCAGGGTGCTGCGTGGTGCGTGGCTAGACCAGCACGGGAACACGCGCATCGCAGATCTCGGCGATCTGCTCGGCGGCGCGGTCGAACTCGTCGTCCGACAGCACCGGGGTTCCCTCGAAGGGCAGGTCGCGCGTGATCTCGAGCCACGACCGGCAGCCACCGAACTCGTCCTTGACCCGCACGGTGACCGGCCGCGGAATGCGGTAGGTGCGCAGGAGGACGACGTGCAACGGATGGCGACGCTTCCATGCCAGGCGCTTCTCGGCGTAGTCGGTCGTCCACACGTAGTAGGGGGACAGCTCACCGACCGATCGGGGGTCGGTGATCGTCCAGCTGGCGGCCACCTCGGCCCATGCGCGGATGCGCACGCGGTCGGGCTGGCCGATCCCGCCGTCACGCGTCAGCGCGTGAAGCGGCGGCTCACCGTCCGGCCAGACACCCTCTTCGAGGGCGCGGCGGAGCTCCGGCTGGTGCGAGTCTCGCACCAAGTCGTAGCGCTGGTGATCGAACGTCGGATAGAGGAAGAAGCGGTCATGCTCCAGGCTGAAGTTCCGGCTGGGCTCGCCCACGCCACCCTTACGCAGGGTGACGAGCTGCTCGCCCTCGGCGAGCGCGCGGACGGTGACCGCCCATTCCTTGATTGCAATAGGCATAGGAGGGGGTTCAGAGGTAAGTGACGACAGAAATCCCGCGCATCACCGGTACCCCGGGGACGCGTCGGGAAGGACGTCGATTGTCGCACGCGTTGTGAAGATCCCAAAATCTTCCTGCTAACAAGAGGTATTCATGGTGACCAAGTTGGCGCGTAGACGCTCAAAATGAACGTCTCCGTCCGGTCAATCCTCCCCGACGCGCAGCCCGGCCATCCCCTCGAAGGCCTCCAGGAGCGCCGAGAAGTCCGCGTCGGCGTAGCCGCGCCCCACCGCGGCCACCAGCGCGTCGCGCGCGCCGCTCGCCGCCGGGAACGGCACGCCGGCGGCCTGCGCCTCCTCCAGGCAGAGGCGCACGTCCTTGAGCATGTGCTCGGTCTTGAAGAGCACCGTGTAGTCGTGCTCGCGCATCGGCCTGGCCTTCAGCGTCACCATCGTCGAGCTGCCCGACCCCGCCGCGAGGATCTGCTCCAGCGCCTCCAGGTCGACCCCGGTGGCCGACCCCATCACGAGCGCCTGGGCGAGCGTCGCGGCGTTGGCGGCCGCCACGGCGTTGTTGATGAGCTTGATCGTCTGGCCGTGGCCGAGCGCGCCGACGTGCACGATCGTCCTGCCCATCACCTTCAACAGCGGCATCGCGCGGCCGACGTCGGCCTCGCCGCCGCCGGCCATGATCGTCAGCGTGCCGGCCTGCGCGGCCGGCGACGATCCGGTCACCGGCGCATCGACGAAGCGGATGGAGCGCTGCGCGAGCTCGGCGCCGATCCGGCGGGCGTCGGCCGGGGCGATCGTCGACATGTCCACGAACAGCGCCCCCTCGCCGGCGGCCGTTGCAGCGCCGTCCTCGCCGAGCAGGATCTGCTCCACCTGGGCGCCGTCGACGACCATCGAGATCACGACGTCGGCGCCGGCCGCCGCCTCGGCCGGGGTCGCGACGGCGGTCGCGCCGTGCTCCTGCGCCCACGCCTCCGCCTTGCCCGGCGTGTGCGTCCACGCCGTCACGGCGAAGCCGGCGCGCTGGAGGTTCGCGGCCATGCGGGAGCCCATGATCCCAAGACCGAGGAAGCCGACGGATGTCATGCCGCCGACCCTAACTTGCCGCGGCGACCGGCTCGTCGCCGTTGGTCTCCAGCCCGAGCCGGTGTGCGACCGCGGCGGCCTCGGTGCGGCTGCGCACGTCGAGCTTGGCGAGGATCCGGGAGACGTGGACCGACGCGGTCTTCTCGGCCATGAAGAGGCGCTCGCCGATCTCGCGGTTCGTGCGGCCGTGGGCGACGAGGGCCAGCACCGAGCGCTCCCGCGGGGTGAGGCCCAGCTCGGCGCCGGGATCCGGCGCGACGGCGCCGGGGGCGGTCGCGGGCGCGCCGGCCGCGCCGCCGCGGGGCGCGACGGTGCCGCCCGGCGCCTCCAGGCGCAGCCGGCCGCGGCGCGCCAGGGCGGCCAGCTCGTCGACCAGCCACGCGGCGCCCAGGCGGCGGGCGATGGCCATCGCGTCGGCTCCCGCGGCTTCGGCCCCGGCGCGGTCGCCGGTCGACAGGCGGGCCTCGGCCTCGCGCCAGCGCACGCGCGCCACGCGGAACGGCCGGTCGATCGCCGCCCACGCCTCGGCGGCCGCCGCCCAGCGCTCGGCGTCGGCGCGTCCCTCGGCGGCGGCGACCTCCGCCTCGGCGACCAGCACGAGCGCGTGGGCCTCGGGCATCGCCGAGGCGAACGGGCGCTCGGCGGCCTCGCGCGTCTGCGCGGCGAAGCGCCCCGCGGCGGCGATGGCGCGGGCCTCGTCGTCGGCGCGGCCGAGGTCGCGGGCCTGCTGCGCCGCGTCGGCCTCGACGCCGGCCGCCGAGGAGTAGATGCGCGCCAGGCGCGCGCCGTCGTCCATCGCGTCGGTGTCGACGAGGCGCTCCAGTCCGGTGCGGATCGCCTCGCGCGCGGCGTCGACGTTGCGCTCGCGGCGCTCCAGGCCCGCCATCAGCGCGGTGATGGGCGCGTGCCACTGGGGCTCGTAGGAGCGGGCGACCAGCTCGCGTGCGAGCTCGAGGCGGGCGCGCGCCTCGGCGTGGCGTCCGCGGCCGAGCTCCAGCTCGCCGCGGACGAGCTCGAAGAACACGCGGGTCGTGCCCTGAACGCCACGGCCGAGCTCGACGGGCGCGAGCGCGTCGGCCTCGTCCCAGAACCCCAAGGCGAAGGAGATCTCGGCCTGCTGCAGCGCCAGCCACTTGGCGTCGCGGCCCATCGCGCGGACCTCGTCGCGGCCCTCGATCAGCAGCTCGCGCGCCTCGACGCTGGCGCCCGTGAGGTGCATCGCGTCGGAGAGGTTGAGGTAGCCGCGCAGCAACTGGTCGACGTTGCGGTCCTCGCGGGCCAGCTGCATCGCCTCGCGGATGGAGCGGAAGCCCTCGTCGCTGTCGGGGCCGCCGCGCAGGCAGATGCCCTTCGTGTTCAGCGCGTGCATCCGCGCGAAGCGCGAGCCGACCGCGTCGGCGGCGGCCAGGGCCTCGTCGGCCATGGCGCGGCCGTCCGCGTAGCGGCCCCAGAGCATCAGGCCGCCGGCCTTGGCCGCCAGCAGGCGGGCGCGCTCCTCGGTCGGCGGCGTGGGCGGCAGGAGTGCGAGCGCCTGGTCCCAGGCCTCGAGCGCGATCTGGCCCTTGCCCTGCGACCAGCGCGCCTTGCCGAGGCGCTCGAGCAGCAGGGCGGCGCGGCCGGGCTCGGCCTCCTGGTCGAGCTCGTGCAGCGCCTTCTTGATCAGCACGATGCAGCGGCCGTAGTCGAACTGGTGCGCGTTGCCGGCCCGGGCGAGCAGCGCGACGTGGTCCATGCCGATCAGCGACCCGGCGTCGTCGACGCGATCCCAGAGCTCGAGCGCGCGCTCGTAGAACGCGGCCGCCTCGCCCTCGGCGTGGACGCGCTCGGCGGTCTGCGCGGCGCGCACCGCCGTGCGCAGCGCGGACGGCTGGTCGCCCGCGGCGTCGAAGTGATGGGCGATCTCGGCGGCGCGATCCAGGCCCACGCAGGTGTCGCAGTCGACGCGGACGTCGAGCACCTGCGCCAGGCGCAGGTGCAGCTCGGCGTGCTCGCCGGGGAGCAGGTCGTCGTGGACGGCCTCGCGCAGGAGCGCGTGGCGGAAGGCGATGTGGCCGTCGGGCTGGGTGACGAGGACGTGATGGGCGACCGCCTCGCGGAGAGCGTCGCGCAGCGCGCGCGGCTCCAGCGCGCTGGCCTCCTCCAGGATGTCGTGCTCGATCCGCTGGGCGGCCGAGACCCAGCGCAGCGCCTCCTGGGTGACGTCGCCGAGGGCCTCGACCCGGAGCATGAGCGCGTCGCGCAGCGACTCGGGCAGCGTGCCGTCGCCCTCGCGCTCGGCGGCCAGGATCTCCTCGGCGTACAGGGCGTTGCCCTCGCTGCGGGCCCACACGCGGTCCAGCAGGTCGCTCTCGGGCGCGGTCCCGAGGATCGCGGCGAGCTGGGCGCCGAGCTCCTCGCGCGTGAACCGCTCCAGCGGCACGCGCTGCGCGCGCTCGGCCCGCTCGATCTCCGCCAGGAAGGGGCGCAGCGGATGGCGGCGGTGCAGCTCGTCGACGCGGTAGCTGGAGATGACGAGCAGGCGCTGATGGCAGACGTTGCGGGCCAGGAACGACAGGAAGTCGCGCGTGGAGCGGTCGGCCCAGTGGAGGTCGTCGATGACCAGCACGACGGGCGACTCGGTGCACAGGCGCTCGAAGAGCATGAGCAGCAGCTCGAAGAGGCGGCCCTGGGCGCTGCCGGCGTACGGCTCCACGAGCAGGTCGGCCGGCGTGCCGAGCTCGGGCAGGAGGCGCGCGAGCTCGCCGCGCGCCGGGCCGAGGTCGTCGAACACCGGGTGGCCGCGGCGCACGAGGGAGCGCAGGGCCGAGACGATCGGGGCGTAGGGCAGCTCGCTGTCGCCCAGGTCGATGCAGTCGCCCCAGAGGACGCGGACGCCGTCAGCCTGCGCCAGGTCGGCGAAGTGGTCGAGCAGGCGGGTCTTGCCGACGCCCGACTCGCCGGCCACGAATAGGAGCCCGCTGTGGCCGGTGCGGGCGTAGGACAGGGCCGCGCCGAGTTGGGTGAGCTCGGCGCGGCGGCCGATGAAGGCGTCGCTGGTGACGCGTGCGGGCATGGGCGCACCATGATCCCGCACGCGCCGGAGGAGGGAGAGGTCGGTGGGTTGGGAGGTCACGCGTGCGCGGCGTGGGGATGACGCACGTCGCGCCGGCCGCGGAACCGCCCGAGGAGGGCCGCGCGCTGAGGGATGCGCGGCAGGGGGCGGGTCCGTCGGCCGGCGCGCATGGCGTCCTCGGCCAGCGCTGCGGCGAGAGGCTTGGAGAGGAGAGAGAGCATGGACTACATACTCGGGCTGAGGCCGGTGGCGCACATCGGGAGGACGGTGCGACCTGCGACCCCTTACCCCTTACTCCCGGGCGGGGACCCCTTACCCCGCCTGTGTAGCGTGCGCGCCGATGGCTGACCCGACCTCCGATCGTCCCCTGCGCGTCGTGCTCGCCGGCTTCGGCCTGGCCGGCGCCGTGCTGCATGCACCGCTGATCGCCACCACTGAGGGGCTCGAGCTGGTCGGGGCGGTGACGCGCGCACCGGAGCGGCGGGCGGCGCTGGCGCGGGCACATCCGGGGGCGGTGGCGTACGACACGCTGGACGACGCGCTGGCGGGCGGCGACGTCGACCTGGTGGTGGTGGCGTCCCCCAATCGCTTCCACGTGCCGCTGGCGACGGCGGCGATCGCGGCCGGCTCGCACGTCGTCGTCGACAAGCCGCTGGCGGTCACGGCCGCGGAGGCGGGCGTGGTGGCGGCGCGGGCCGAGGAGGCCGGCGTCGTGCTGTCGGTGTTCCACAACCGGCGCTGGGACGACGACTTCCTGACGCTCGGGCGCGTCGTGGCGGAGGGGCGGCTGGGCGCGCTGCTGCGGGTCGAGTCGCGGTTCGACCGCTGGCGGCCGGCGCTCAAGGAGGGCGCGTGGCGCGAAGGGGGCGACCTCGCCGACGGCGGCGGGCTGCTGCTGGACCTCGGCAGCCATCTCGCAGACCAGGCCGTGCAGCTGCTCGGGCCGGTGAAGTCGGTGTACGCGGAGCTCGACGTGCGCCGGCAGGGCGCGGTCGTGGAGGACGACGTGTTCCTGGCGCTGGAGCACGCGGGCGGCGCGCGGTCGCACCTGTGGGCCGGCATGCACGCGGCGCACCCGGCGCCGCGGTTCCGTGTGCTGGGCGACCGGGCGGCGTTCGTCTCGGAGGGGCTCGACCCGCAGGAGGAGCAGCTGCGCGCCGGCGGATCGCCGCTGGATGCGGGGTTCGGGCGCCGTGCCGGGTCGTCGGCGGCGCGGATCTTCGTCGGTGAGGAGGGCGCGGACGGCGAGCCGGTGACGATGGAGGCGGGGCGCTGGGCGGCGTTCTACGCCGGGGTCGTGGAGGCGATCCGGACGGAGGGCGCGCCGCCGGTGAGCGGTGCGGAGGCCGTGGCCGTTCTCGCGATCCTGGACGCCGCGCGCGAGAGCGCCGCGCGGCGGACCGTCGTCGCGGTGGGATGACCGCGGCGGGCGGGGCTTAACGTGCTGACGGTGGGCGCGGCGCCGCTGAACCGCGGCGGAGCGGTGTCGGTGCTCGGGCCTTCAAGTTCGCGGGCAGTGCGCTGGCGCCCGTGGTGTGGCTGGCGTTGTACGCCGCCGACGTGCGGCTGGCGTTCAGGTCGGGCGCGGGTGGTGCGGCGCGCGTTCGGGGCGATGACAGGGAGGTGGAGGGGGCGCCGGCGTCGGTGGCGTTCAGCTCGGTCGTGGGTGGTGGTTCGGTGCGGGGTTCGTCGGCACTGACAGGGAGGTGGCAAGCGGGCCGGCGCCCGGGGGCTGCCGCGGGGGCTGGGAGTTGTTGGTGGTGTTGGCGCCTGACTCGAAGAATGGGTGTAGGAGACCCACACCTCGAGTCGGACGAGGGGCGGCGCTCCGTGTCGAGGAAAGGGTCCATGAGACCCATAGGTCGACACGGATCCCCCGCGTCCACCTCCCGGCGCCTGCGGAGGGCCCCGGGCGCCGGCGCTTCGCTGGCCTTCTCGTCAGTGATCCCCGACAGCGCTCGCAGCGGGCGGGCGCCCGAACGGGACGCCACCTACGTCCCGCCGTGCCCGCCCCCGCCCGGCGTCTCGATCCGCAATCGCTGCCCCGCGCGCAGCGTCCCGCCCGTCTTCGCGGCCTGCTCCTCGCCGTCGAGCACGTTGCGGCCGCGCTCGCCCGGCGCGCCGCCGGCGGCGCCCGGCGGCGCGTGGCGGCGCCGTTCGGTGATCAAGGAGTAGGACATCTCCGTCAGCGCCTCGACCTCGCGGATCACGCCGTCGCCGCCGTGGAACCGCCCGGTGCCGCCGCTGCCGCGGCGGACCGCATACTGCACGACGCGCAGCGGGAACTCCAGCTCCAGGGCCTCGACCGGCGTGTTCAAGGTGTTGGACATCGCGACGTGGACGGCGCTCGGGCCGCCGGCGTCGGGGCAGGCGCCCTGGCCGCCGCCGAGCGTCTCGTAGTAGGAGAAGCCGTCGTTGCCCAGGGTGAGGTTGTTCATCGTGCCCTGGCCGCACGCGCGGCCGAAGGCCTGGAGCACCAGGTCGGCGACGCGCGACGAGGTCTCCACGTTGCCGGCCGCCACGGCGGCGGGCGCGCGGGCGTCGAGGAGCGTCCCCGGCTCGGTAACCACTTCAACCGGCCGGTGCGCCCCGGCGCTCGGCGGGATGTCGGCGTCGGTGAGCACGCGCACCGCGAAGAGGCACGCGCTGCGCGTCACCGCCAACGGGCAGTTGAGGTTTCCCGGGTCCTGCGCAGCGCTGCCGGTGAAGTCGAGGATGAGCCGGTCGCCGGCGACCGTGGCGGCGACCCGCAGCTCGAGGTCGCCGTCGACGCCCTCCAGCACGTCGACCGCCTTCCGCGTGCCGTCGGGCAACGCGGCGAGGCAGGCGCGCGTCCGGCGCTCGGCGTAGTCGAGGACCGCGGCGAACGCGTCGCGCAGCCCGTCGACGCCGAGGCGCGCCGCCAGTTCGCGCACGCGCACGGCGCCCAGCCGGTTGGCCGCCAGCTGCGCACGCAGGTCCGCTCGCCGCTCCGACGGCTGCCGCATGCGCGATGCCAGCTCGTCGATCGCCGCGTCGTCGAGCACGCGCGGCGCGATGACGACGCCCTCCTCGTCGAGCGTGCGCGAGTCGAACGGCATCGAGCCCGGCACCCGCCCGCCGACGTCGGCGTGGTGCGCTCGCGACGCCGAGAACCCCAACAGCTCGGCGTCCTCGGCCAGCACCGGCGTCACGACCGTGATGTCCGGGAGGTGCGTTCCTCCGCGATACGGATCGTTCAGCACCCATGAGCGGCCGGCGGAGTGGTCCTCGCCCAGCACCGCCGCGACCGACGCGGGCATCGCGCCGAGGTGCACCGGGATGTGCTCGGCCTGCATGACCATCTCGCCACGGGCGTCGAAGAGCGCGGTCGAGCAGTCGCGGCGCTCCTTGATGTTGGCCGAGTGGGCGCTGCGCACGAGCACCGCGCCCATCTCCTCGCACGCCGCGCGCAGCGCGCCCGTGGCGACCTGCAGCGCGATGGGGTCCAGCGCGCTCACGCAGCGACCTCCCGTTCCAGGATCACCGTGCCGGTCGCGTCGGTCCGCCCGCTCCAGCCCGCGGGCACGACCAGCGTGGCCTCCGGCAGCGCCAGCACGGCCGGGCCGGCGACGTCCTGCACCGCGCCGTCATGCTCCCAGCGCACCTCCGGCCCGGGCTCGATCCGCGCCGTGCGCACGGTCACCAGCTCGACGTCGGCCTCGTCGTCGCGGTAGCCGTAGCGCTCCTCGTGGGCGGCGGCGAACGCCTCGCGCACCGCGGCGGCCGACGGCTCCACGCCGCGCAGCGCGAGCTCGTGCGACTGTCCGGCGTAGCGCGCGTCCCAGGTCACCTCGTCGGCGTCGCCCGCCAACCGGGCGAGCGCCGAGTCGGTCAACTCGGACCCCCGCAGCAGGACCGACCGGGCCTCGTCGCGTCGCCGGTCCGCCGCCGCCAGTCCGAGCGCGCTCAGGACGCCCGCGGCCCGCGGCACGACGATCCGCGTGATGCCGAGCTCGTCGGCGATGGCCGCGGCGTGCAGCGGGCCGGCGCCGCCGAAGGCCAGCAGCGCGAAGCGCCGCGGGTCGATCCCGCGCTCGACCGTGACGACGCGCAGCGCCCGCACCATCTCGGTGTTGGCCACCCGCACGATGCCCGCGGCGGCGGCCCGCGCGTCATCCAGGCCGAGCTCGTCCGCGAGCCGTCGCACCGCGTCGAGCGCCGCGCCGGCGTCCAGCCGCACGCCGCCGGCCAGCGGCCGCTCCGCGTCGAGGAACCCGAGCACGAGGTTCGCGTCGGTCACCGTCGGCTCGGTGCCCCCGCGCCCGTAGCAGGCCGGCCCGGGATCGGCGCCCGCCGAGCGCGGCCCGACGCGCAGCGCGCCGCCCGCGTCGCGCCAGGCGATCGAGCCGCCGCCGGCGCCCACCGTGTGGATGTCGACCATCGGCAGCGCCAGCGGGCGCCCGCCGATCTCCCGCCCGGCCGAGGCCCGCACCGCGCCGCCCTCGACGACGCAGACGTCGCACGACGTCCCGCCCATGTCGAAGCACAGCAGGTCGGGCTCGTCCAGGCGCGCGCTCAGCAGCGCCGCGGCCGCCGCGCCGCCGGCCGGACCGCTCAACACCGTTAGCGCCGCGTGCCCGGCCGCCTGCGCCGCGTCGGCCAGGCCACCGCTGGACTGCATGATCGCCGGCTCGGGCAGCCCGGCCTCAGCGGCGCCGGCGACCAGCCGCCGCAGGTACCGGCGCAGCAGCGGCGACAGCGCCGCGTCGACCTCCGTCGTGGCGGCGCGCTCGAACTCCCGGAACGTCGCGGTGACCTCGTGCGACAGCGACACGTGGACGCCGTCGCCGAGCCGCGCCCGCAGCGCCTCGCCCAGCACGCGCTCGTGCGCGGGGTGGCGGTAGGCGTGCAGCAGCACGACCGCGACCGCCTCGGGCTCCAGCGCCGCGACCTCGTCGGCCACGGCCGCCGCGCCCGCGGCATCGAGGGCGCGCAGCACGCCGTCGGGGCCCATCCGCTCCGGGACCGCCACGCGGCGCGACGGCGGCACCAGCGGCGCCGGCCCCGCGACGCACAACCGGTACAGCTCGGGCCGCGCCTGGCGCCCGAGCTCCACCACGTCGACGAACCCCTCGGTCGCGCACAGCACCGTCCGCGCGCCGACGCCCTCCAGGAGCGCGTTGGTCGCCACGGTCATGCCGTGGGCGAAGGCCTCCACATCGCCGGCCTCGCGGCCCGCGGCGCGCAGCGCGCCCTGCACCGCGTCGAGGACGCCGCGCGACTGGTCGTCGGGCGTCGTCGGCGCCTTGGCCGTGATCAGCCGCCCGCCGTCGACCAGGACGGCGTCGGTGAAGGTCCCTCCGACATCGACGCCCAGCAGCATGCCGGCGGCACGCTACCGGCCGCGACGAGGCGACCCCCCGGGTCCCGCAGCCTCAGGCCGCGATGGGCTCCGCGATCTGCTCGGTCTCCGCGAGGTGCTGGTGCGACGGGCAGTAGCCGTTGTGCGGCAGGGGCATCCGCTGGCAGGCGGTCCCGCGGCGGGTCGTCGCGCGGCACTGCAGCGGCTGGCCGTTGACGTCGATGCCGTTCTGCGGCAGGCGGTCGAGCCAGTCCTCGGCGCACACCACGTAGCGCTGCACGATGGCCCAGGCGCGCGCCTGAGCCGTCATCGGGAAGTAGCGCCGGATGTCGTTGAAGAGCGTGCGGGCGGGCCGTGCGAAGTAGTGGCGATCGCCGACCAGGCGCTCGATGTTCTGCTCGCAAGCGTGGAGCACATGGTGGTGCGCATCGATGTCGATGGACGTGTCGACGTCGCGCGCGAGCTCCCGGTACATGGCCCTGCTGAACTGGTACATGCGACCTCCCTTGACCCTTGGGCGTGGTTGGCTCCCCGACCGTGAGCATCGTGCCCCGGCCTCATGAAGCACCAACGCACGGTCTGTTGAGTTCGCGTTAAGAGGGCGCCGGCGTTCAGCCGACCCACCCGGACCGGTCAGGTCCAGGGCTCGAACGTGGGGGACTCGTCCCCCCGCACCACGGCGTGATGCCCGTCGAGGGCGGGATCCGTGTTGGGGAAGTCGCTGCGGAAATGCGCACCGCGGCTCTCCTCGCGCAGCATGGCGCATGCCGCGACGAGCCGCGCCAGTGGATGCGGGTCGTCGGCCAGGGCGGCCAGGCCGGCGCGGTCGCGCGTCAGCCCCGCGTGGCGCCAGAGCGCCTCGCGTGTCGCCTGCGCCGGCGGCGCGATCGGGCCGGCCACGGGCGGTTCGGCGGGCGCTACGGGCAGGCGCGGCTCGTCGAGGCCGGCCAGCGCGGCGCGCTTGCCCTGCACGAAGCACTCCGTCAGCGAGTTCGACGCGAGGCGGTTGGCGCCGTGCAGGCCGGTGCACGCGGTCTCCCCGACGACGTACAGCCCGCCGACGCTTGACGCGCCGTCCAGATCGGCCACGACGCCGCCCATGCAGTAGTGCGAGGCGGGGGAGACCGGGACGAGCTCGGACGCCGGGTCCAGGCCCGACTCGCGGAGGGCGCCCACGATGTTGGGAAAGGCCGCGGCGTCGACGTGGCGCATGTCCAGCCAGACGTTCTTGGAGCCCTCGGCGACCATCTTCTCGGCGATCGCCCGCGAGACCTCGTCGCGTGGCTTGAGCTCCTCGACGAACCGCTCCCCGCTCGCATCCAGGAGCGTCGCGCCCTCGCCGCGGATCGCCTCCGTGACCAGGAACCCCTCGCGGCCCGGCACGCCGGTCACCGCGGTGGGATGGAACTGGACGAACTCGAGGTCGGCCAGCGCGGCGCCCGCGGCACGCGCGAGCATCAGGCCGATGCCGAGCGACCCCGGCGGGTTGGTCGTGCGCGCCCACAGCGCCGCGGCGCCGCCGGTCGCGAGGATCGTCGCTCGGGCCCGCACCGCGCGGCCGTCCTCCAGCACGACGCCGACGCAGCGGCCGTCGACCGTCCACGGCGCGGCGGCGCGCGCCTGCTCGAGCACGTCGATGCGCTGCTCCTCGACGACCACGGCGCTGAGCTGGCGCACGACGCGGCGGCCGGTCGCGCTGCCGCCGGCGTGGACGACGCGGCGCTGCGAGTGGCCGCCCTCGAGGCCGAGCGCGAGATCGCCCGCGGCGTCGACGTCGAAGTGCACGCCGAGCGCCTCCAGCTCGCGGACGGCGCGCGGCGCCTCGCGGCACAGCAGCGCGGCGGCGCTGCGGCGGACGGCGCCGCGGCCGGCGATCTCGGTGTCGTTGCGGTGCAGGTCCGGCGAGTCGCCCGGACCGAGCGCCGCGGCCAGGCCGCCCTGCGCCCAGTAGCTCGCGGTCTGCGCCAGCGGGGTGGCGGAGACGAGCGCGACGCGCGCGCCCGCGCGGGCGGCGGTCAGCGCCGCGTACAGGCCGGCGGCGCCGGCTCCGACCACCGCGACCTCGGCGTCGACGATGGAGGCGTGGTCGGCCACGCGGGTACCGTACCGGCGAGATGGCCGATCCCGTCCTCTTCCATCACGCGTCCTCGCTGCTGCACGACCCCGGCCCGCACCCTGAGCAGCCCGCGCGCATCACGGCGATCGAGCAGGCGATGGCGGCGCGCGACTGGCTGGGGTTCGAGCGGCGGCAGTCGCCGGCCGCGTCGCGGGCGCTGCTGGAGGCGGTCCATCCCGCACGCCTGATCAACGGCATCCACGAGCTGTGCGCGGCCGGCGGCGGCGCGATCGACGCCGACACGGTCGTCTCACCCGGGTCCTGGGAGGCGGCGCTGCACGCCGCGGGCGGCGCAGCCGCGATGGTCGACGCGTTGCTCACCGGCGGGGCGCGCCTCGGCGCCTCCGTGCACCGCCCGCCCGGCCACCACGCCGAGATCGAGCGGTCGATGGGCTTCTGCCTGTTCAACAACGTCGCCGTGGCGGCGCGCCGGGCCCGGGACGAGCACGGCGTCGATCGCGTGCTGATCCTCGACTGGGACGTGCACCACGGCAACGGCACCCAGGACGTCTTCTACGCCACCGACGAGGTCCTGTTCGCCTCGATCCACCAGTCGCCGCTGTACCCGGGGACCGGCGCGGCCGCGGAGACCGGGAGCGCCGCGGGGGAGGGCTTCACGGTGAACTTGCCCGTGCCGCCGGGCTCCGACGACGCGGTGTACACGTCGCTGGTCGAGCACGTGGTCGTGCCGCTCGCGCGCCGCTACGCGCCGCGGCTGATCCTGATCTCGGCGGGCTTCGACGCGCACGTCGACGACCCGCTGGCGCAGTGCCGGGTGACCGACGCGGGCTACGCGACGATGTCCGCTTCAGTGCGGGCGCTGGCCGACGAGCTCGACGTCGCAGTCGGCGTGGTGCTCGAGGGGGGCTACGCCCTGGGCGCGCTGGCCACCGGCTTGGTGGCGACGCTCGAGGTGCTGGGCCGCGACGGGCCGGTCGCCGCGCCGCAACTGCCCGTGCATGAGCTGGCCGACGGGTACCGCCGGCGGCACGCGGCACCCGCGGGCTGAAGGCGCGCGGGGCGCGGCGGGGCGCGGGGCGCGGCGTGCCGCGCTACGGCGCGGGGACGGCCGAGGACGCGCTGGAGGTCGCCGCGGCGGCGGGCGCGGTCGGCACGCTGGCCGCGCCGGCCTCGTTGGGCTGCGCCGGGGCGGTCGTCGCGGCGCTGACCGTGCCGTCGTCCTTGGTCAGGCTCGTGAACGCGACGGCGAGCGCGAGGCCGGCGACGAGCGTGACGACGGCCAGGAACGCGATCGGCAGGCGCCAGTTGGGCGTCGGCGCCAGGCGCGTGCGGGCGGGCGCGCCGCACTCCAGGCACCAGTCCTGCTCGGGCGCGACGTTGGCCCCGCACCGCGGGCAGCGCAGTGGGACGGGGGCCGGGCCCGGGAGCGGCGGCTGCTCGGGGCCCTGCGAGAAGTCGCCGGCGCTCACGCGTCGGGGCGCTCGCCCGGGACGGCCGGCATCGCCTGGGTCCGCTGGTCGCCGGATGGCGGGCCCGGGGCGCCGGCCAGGGCCCCCGAGACGGGGGTGGCGCCCAGCTCGACGGCGCTGACGGGGTCGGTGGGCGCGGGGCCGGGCGCCTCCGGGATCGCGGAACCCGCGGACGCCTCGGGCGTCCCGGCGGGCGCGGGGGTGGCGGTCCCGCCCACCTCGATCATCGCCAGCGGGCCGCTGAACTGCGTGCCGCACTGCGGGCAGTACCGCGCGTCGCTGCCGTGCAGGGCGCCGCAGCGCGGGCATGCGGCGACGCCGGGCTCGCGCAGCTCGACGATGTCGCGGCGCTCGTCGAGGACGCGCTCGATCGCGCGCAGCTCGCGGTCGACGGCGTCGAGCGCGGCGAGCTTGCCGAGCACCAGCTCGTCGTTGCGCCGGCCGAAGCGGTGCAGGTCGAAGACCAGGCCGCCGAGGTCGCGGAACCCGAGCTCGCGGACGCGGCGCAGGTAGCGCAGGCGGCGCCGGAGCCGGCCGCGGTCGCGGAAGCTGGGGCGGCTGGGCGCGACGTCCTCGGGAGCAAGGCCCGCGGGAAGCGGCTCGGACGGAGGCGGCGCCTGCTCGGGCGCCACGATCGTCGGCGGCTGCGTCTCGGGGGGTACCGGGTCGGACGTGCGCCGGCGGAACGGAATGCGGCGGGGGAGACCCTTCATCACAAGAAGGCGCCTCTGTCGCGGCGCCTGTCCTGACCATACCAGCGCCTTCCGACACCGGCGCTGCGCAGGATCGGCACGAACGCGCGTGGATCGGTCACACGCGCTGGCCCAGCATCGCGGTCACCTCGTTTCAGCAAGCTCACTCAGGAGGAGACGTATGTACCGCGCCATGGGTTGCGCTCACGCGACCGTCCATCACGAACTGCGCCGGGCGCACCGGGCGCTCGTCGACCGCGAGGACGGGCAGGGGACGGTCGAGTACATCGGCCTGATCCTGCTCATCGCCGGGATCATGGCGGCGGTCGTCGCGATGAAGTCGTCCGGACCGGACTTCGGCAAGACGATCGTCGGCAAGCTCAAGGACTCGATCGACGGCGTCGGCGACCCGCCGAAGGGCAAGGGCTGAGGGCGGCTGGGAGAGGGGGCGAGGGCGGCGCGGACGTGGTCCGCATGCGAGTCGGCGGCGGCGCCTCGGGGTGCCGTAGGCGGCCAGCGAGGCCGAGGCCCACGACGGCCCGCCGTCGCCGCCGGAGGTGGGTCCCCAGTCGCGATAGCGACACAGTCTCCTACGATGGGCCCGTGCCCGCCGCCGACCCGCGCGATCGCCCCATCGCCGTCTTCGACTCGGGCGTCGGCGGCCTCACGGTGCTCCACGAGCTGCTCGTCACGCTCCCGCAGGAGGACTTCGTCTACCTCGGCGACAGCGCGCGCTTCCCCTATGGCGAGCGCAGCGCCGGGGAGCTCGAGCGCTTCGGGATGGACATCGCGGAGGAGCTCGTGGCGCGCCGCGCCAAGCTGCTGGTCGTGGCCTGCAACTCGATGACGTCCGCCGCCCTGCCGGCGCTGCAGCGCCGGATGCTCGAGACGACGCTGGGCGTCGACGTCATCGGCGTCGTGCGGCCCGAGGCGGCACAGGCCGTGGCGGTGACCCACACCGGCCGGATCGGCCTGCTCGCCACGCGTGCGACCGTGGCCAGCGGCGCCTACGAGCAGGCCGTGGCGACCGTCGACCCGCACGTCGACCTCGTCGCCGTCGCCTGCCCCGAGCTGGCGCCGCTGATCCAGGATCCGCCGGGCGGCGAGCTGTTCACGCACGAGCTCGAGGACGTCGTGCGCGGCTCCTGCGCGCCGCTGGTCGAGGCCGGCGTCGACACCGTGATCCTCGGCTGCACGCACTACCCGCTCGTGCGCCCGATGCTCCAGCGAATGCTCGGGCGCGGCGTGACGATCGTGACGTCCGGGGCGGCGCTCGCCCGCCAGGTCGAGCACGCCCTCGGCGCCCGCGGCCTGGCGTCGCGGCGCACCGGCGAGGGCACGTACTCCTTCCTCTGCACCGGCGACGACGGCGCCTTCCGCGCGCTCGGCACGCGCTTCCTGCAGATGCCCCTGACCGAGGTCGAGCACGTCGATCTCGCCCCGATCCCGATCACCGAGGTGCCCGCGTGGCCGCGACCCTGACCCGCTCCTACGGACGTCCCGCCGACGGGCTGCGGCCGGTGACGATCGAGCCCGGCTTCGTGCGCACCGCCACGGGCTCGGCGCTCATCAGCATGGGCGAGACGCGCGTGATCTGCACGGCGTCGGTCCAGGAGAGCATCCCGCGCTGGCGGGCCGGGAGCGGCCTCGGCTGGGTCACCGCCGAGTACGGGATGCTCCCGGCGTCGACCGGCGAGCGCAAGCAGCGCGACGTCACGAAGGGACGGCCCGACGGGCGGAGCGTCGAGATCCAGCGCCTCATCGGCCGCTCGCTGCGGGCGGTGGTGGACTTCGCGGCGCTGAGCGAGAACTCGATCTACCTCGACTGCGACGTGCTGCAGGCCGACGGTGGAACGCGCACCGCGTCGATCACCGGCGCCTACGTGGCGCTCACGCTGGCCGCCGACACGCTCGTCGCCTCCGGGCGCATCAAGCGCTCGCCGCTCAGCGGGTCGATCGCCGCGGTCTCGTGCGGCATCGTCGACGGCGTGCCGCTCCTGGACCTCGACTACCCCGAGGACTCGACCGCGGAGGTCGACGCCAACGTGGTCATGACCGGCGACGGCGGCCTCGTGGAGGTCCAGGCCACCGCTGAGCGCACCCCGCTCAGCCGCACGCATCTCGACGAGCTGCTGCGCCTGGCCGAGGCCGGGATCGTGCAGCTGCGCGCCGCGCAGGACGAGGCCATCGCGACCGGCCGGGCCGCCGCCGCGGCCGCCGGCGCCTGAGGCCCGTCCGTGCGCCTCGTGCTCGCCACCCGCAACGCCCACAAGGCGCAGGAGTTCTCCGCGTTGCTGGCGCCCCACGTGGTCGTGGCGCTGCCCGACCACGTGCAGCTGCCGCCCGAGACCGGCGAGACCTTCGCCGAGAACGCCCTCGGCAAGGCGCGCGCGGCGGCCGCGGCGTTGGACGCGGTCGTGATCGCCGACGACTCGGGCATCGAGTCCGAGGCGCTGGGCGGCCGGCCCGGCGTCTACTCGGCCCGCTTCGCCGGCGAGGACGCCACCGACGAGGAGAACCTCGCGAAGCTCCTGGCCGACGCGCCGGCCGGTAGCGCGCTGGCCTACGTGTGCGTGATCGCGCTCGTCGATCCGGCCGCCGCCACCGAAGCGCTCTTCGAGGGCCGCTGCACGGGCGTCCTGACCGATGAGCCGCGCGGCACCAACGGCTTCGGCTACGACCCCGCGTTCGTCCCCGACGACCAGACCCCGCCCCCGCCCACGCGCACGATGGCCGAGCTCTCGCCCGACGAGAAAGGCGCGATCAGCCACCGCGGCCGCGCGGCGAGCGCGCTGCTGGCGCGCCTGGGGACGTGAGCGCGACGTCCGCGACCGGCGAGACCCGCGCGCCGCGCCCGGGAGGGGCCGGTCCCGAGGGCTCGGCCACGAGCGCCGGGGTGCTCCGATCGGCGCTGGCGTCGGTCGTCGCCGCGGCGTTCCTCGTCACCCTCAAGCTCGTCGCCGGACTGCTCTCGGGCAGCCTCGGCCTCGTCGCCGAGGCCGTGCACTCGGGCACCGACCTCGTCGCCGCGCTGCTGACCTTCCTGGCGCTGCGCGTCGCCGTGCGCCCCGCCGACCGCGACCATCCCTACGGCCACGGCAAGGCCGAGCACCTGGCGGCGCTGAGCGAGGGCGGCTTCCTCGTGCTGGCCAGCGCCTTCATCGCGCTCCAGGCCGCCACGCGCCTGATCGGCGGCTCGCACGGAGAGGTCGACGCGCAGTGGTGGACGTTCGTGGTCCTCGGCGTCGTGCTCGTGGTCGACGTCACGCGCATGGTCGTCTCGCACCGCGCGGCGGTGCGCCACGGCAGTCCGGCGCTGGCGTCCAACGCGCTGCACTTCGCCTCCGACATGGTCGGCACGGTCGCGGTGCTGATCGGCCTGGTGCTCGCCCGCGCCGGCTCGCCGGAGGCCGACTCGTTCGCCGCGCTCGCGGTCGCGGTGCTGGTCGTGGTGGCCGCCGTGCGGCTGATGCGCCGCAACGTCGACGTGCTGATGGACGCGACGCCCGAGGAGGCCGCCGCCGCCGCGCGCGCCGCCATCGAGACCGCGGAGCCCGAGATCGAGTTGCGCCGCCTGCGCGTCCGCGCCGCTGCGGGGCGCAACTTCGTCGAGGCGACGGTCGGCGTGCCGCCCGACGCCGCGCTCGGCGAGGGGCACGCGATGGCCGACTCGATCGAGGACGCCGTGCGCACCGTGCTGCCGGGCAGCGATGTCGTCGTGCACGTCGAGCCGGGCGCGTCGGCCGGCGACCTGCGCGAGCGCGCCAGCGCCGCGGCGCTCACCGTGCGCGGCGTGCGCGAGGTCCACAACGTGCGCGTGGTCGACGTCGAGGGGCAGCCCGAGCTGTCGCTGCACCTCAAGCTGCCGGCCGACCTCGGCCTCGGCAGCGCCCACGACATCGCCTGCGCCGTCGAGCAGGCCATCGAGGCCGCGGTCCCCGAGGTCGTCGACGTCCACACTCACATCGAGCCGCTGTCGCCCGACGCGGAGGGGGAGGCGGTGCGCCGGGCCGAGGTCGCGGCCGAGGCCGAGGCGATCCGCGCGGTCGTGCGCGACGTCACCGGCGCCGATCCCGAGGGGCTGCGCTTCCGCGCCGGCGACGAGGGGCTCGTGACGCTGCTGACCGTCCGCCTCGGCGGCGACCGGACGCTGGACGAGGCCCACCGCGCGGCGAGCGAGATCGAGCGCCGCGTGCGCGATCTCGCGCCCCGGATCGACGAGGTGATCGTGCACACCGAGCCGGCGGAGGACGCGCCCTGAGGGAGCGACGCCCGCGTCAGCGGTGGAAGCGCAGGTTGATCGCGGCGCTCGCCGCGACCGCGGTGAACAGCGCCGCGTAGCCCTGGTAGTTGGACAGCAACATGATGAGCGCGCCGATCAGGAGGGCCACGACGGTCACCAGCCAGGCGATGCGCTGCAGGGTCATGAGGTGCGTCATTCTGGACGGCGCGGGCGACGCCTGCACGCACGATCCGTCCGGGCGGCGCACCACACTGCGCGCCGACCGTCCCCAAGAAGCGCCCACGATGCGGGTTTCGCGGCCACGCAGCGCGGAACACCGCGTCAGAACGCGGGTTTCGGCCGCAGTCGCGCTGGTAGCGTCGCCCCGACTCCGACCCTCGACAGGAGGACCGCAGTGACGAAGTCCGAGTTCGTCGATCACGTCGCCCGCAAGGGTGACCTCGACAAGAAGGAAGCCGCGAACGCGGTCGACGCCGTCCTCGGCGTCATCGAGGAGACGCTCGCCCGTGGTGGCGAGGTCACCTTCTCCGGGTTCGGCAAGTTCCACGTGGCCTCGCGGGCGGCCCGCGAGGGCGTCCATCCCCGCACGGGCGAGCCGATCCAGATCGCTGCGTCCAAGGTTCCGCGCTTCACCGCAGGGTCGGGCCTCAAGAAGGCCGTCAAGGGCTAGTCGAGCTGGACGCTTCTTCGGCATCTCCGGCGTCGCGGCCGGCCGGCAGCCACGTCGCTGACCGGCTGGCCGCCGCCGTGGCGCAGCGCGAGTCGCAGGTGGTGCTCGGCCTCGACCCGGATCCGGTGCGCCTGTGGCCCGCGGCAGCCGCCGCGGTCGCCGCCGGCGCCACGCCCGCCGCCCAGGCCGCGGCCGCGGTCTTCGCGCACTGCCGCGCCGTCATGGACGCTGTGGGCGACGCCGTCGTGGCCGTCAAGCCGCAGGTCGCCTGCTTCGAGCGCCTCGGCGGGCCCGGTTGGGACGCGCTCCAGCAGGTCTGCGACCACGCGCGCGCGGCCGGCCTGCTCGTGCTCGCCGACGCCAAGCGCGGCGACATCGACGTCAGCGCCACCGCCTACGCCCAGGGCTTCCTCGGCGCCACGCCCGGCCCCGGCGGGGACGTCGCCGGCCTCGGGGCGGACCTGCTCACGGTCGCGCCCTACATGGGCCTCGACACGCTGCGGTCGTTCGCCGCGGTCGCACGGCCGCGGGGCGCGGGGATCTTCGTCCTCGTCCGCACGTCCAACCCGGGCGCGGCCGACCTCGAGGACGCGCGGCTGGCCGACGGCGACACGGTCTGGGAGCGCGTCGCGCGCCTCGTGGGGGAGCTCGGCGACGAGCACCTCGGTCCGCAGTCACGGCTGTCGGACGTCGGCGCCGTCCTCGGCGCGACGCGGCCCGAGCACCTCGCCCGCGCTCGCGAGCTGCTGCCGCGCACGATCTTCCTGCTGCCCGGCGTCGGCGCCCAGGGCGGCCGCGTCGAGGATCTCGCGCCCGCGTTCGCGCCCGGGCGCGCCGCCGGCCTGGTCACCGCGTCGCGCTCGATCGTCAACGCCCACGACCAGGACGGCGGCGCTCCGGCGGCCGCCGCGCGCACCGAGGCCGAGCGCCTGCGCGCCGCCGCCTGGGCGCTGAGCTGAGCTGACCGGCGGTGCCAGATCGGCCCGATGCCTATCCTGCGCCCCTGATGCGCCGACGTGCCCCTGCCCGACTTCTGGCCACCGCGGCCCTCGCGACCTGCGCGATCGCGGTCTACGCGATCGTCCACAACGAGACGAAGTCCCACGGCCAGGACGGCGGCTCGAGCTCGTCGACCACGTCGACCGGCCGCACGACCGCGACGACCAAGCGCACGACGACGAGCAAGGCCAAGACCTACACGGTGAAGTCCGGCGACGTCCTGTCGGCGATCGCGATCAAGACCGGCACGAGCGTCGCCGAGCTCGAGCGGCTCAACCCCAAGATGGACGCAGCCACCCTGCATCCCGGCCAGAAGCTCAAGCTGCCGCGATGAGCCGTCCGACGTCCGCTGTCCGGCGGGCGGCGCTGGGCGCGGTCGTCGCCCTCTTCGCCGTCATGCCGTCCGCCGCCACCGCGGCGACCGCCGCCCCGAGCCCGCCGCAGGTCAAGGCGCCCGCGGCGATCCTCGTCGAGCCCGCCACCGGCGACATCGTGTTCCAGCGCAACGCCGATCAGCGCATGCCGATCGCCTCGACGACCAAGTTGATGACCGCGCTCGTGACGCTCGAGCACGCGTCGCTGGACGACGTCATGACGACCGTGCCCTACCACGGCGCGCCCGCCGAGTCGATCGCCGGCTTCCACGCGGGCGAGCGCGTCACCGTCCGGGACCTGCTGCGCGCGCTGCTGATCACCTCGGCCAACGACGCGGCCGCGACGCTCGCCACGCGCGTCGGCGGATCGCGCGCCGCGTTCGTGACGATGATGAACGCCAAAGCGCGCGAGCTGAAGCTGACCGACACGCACTACGACAACCCGATCGGCCTCGACGGGTCGACCAACTACTCCTCGGCGACCGATCTGGTCAAGCTCACGCTGATCCTGCGCCGCAACGCGTTCTTCCGCGAGACGACCAACCTGCCGCGCGTGACCCTCCGTTCGGGGGCGCACGAGCGGACGTTCCTCAACCGCAACGTGCTGGTCCGCAACGTGCCGGCGGTCAACGGCGTCAAGACCGGCCACACCAACACGGCCGGCTACATCCTCGTCGGCTCGGCGTCGCGCGACGGCGTCACCGTCCTCAGCGCGGTGCTCGACGACCCCAGCGAGTCGGCGCGCGACAGCGACTCGCTCAACCTCCTCAAGTACGGCCTGAGCCGCTACCACGTGGTCACGCCCGTCAAGGTTGGCCAGGTGCTCGGACGGGCCACGCTGGCGCACCGCGACGAGCACGTCGACCTGGTGGCCGGCGGCACGGTCAGGCGCACCGCCCGGCGCGGCGACAAGCTCGTCGTCACCGCGCTGGATGCGCCGTCCGAGCTCGACGGGCCGCTGCCCAAGGGCGCGCGCGTCGGCACCGTCACGGTCACGCAGCGCGGCAAGGTCGTCGCGCGCGTGCCGCTGCAGACGGCCGCGCCCGTGGACGCGGCGACGTTCGTCGACCGCCTGGCCGACTGGCTGGGGCGGCCGTTGACGCTCGTGCTGCTGGCCGCCTTCGCCGTGTGTAGCCTCTACCTCGTGCTGCTCCGGCGGCGCGCAGTGCGGCGTCGCCAGGCGCGCCGCCCAGGCAGAGGGGCCCCTGTCGCGTGATCATCACCGTCACCCTGAACGCAGCGATCGACAAGTCGCTCTCGGTCCCGAACTTCCGGCTCGGGCGCCGCCACCGAACCGTCGAGCAGCGAACGGCCGCCGGCGGCAAGGGCGTCAACATCGCCCGCGCGCTCAAGACGCTCGGCCAGCCGGTGATCGCCACCGGCTTCGCGGGCGGCCCCACCGGAACCCGCATCGTCGACCAGCTGACCGAGGAGTCGATCCTCAACGACTTCGTGCGCATCCGCGAGGAGTCGCGCACGAACACGGCGGTGTACGACCCGACCAACGGGCAGCAGACCGAGATCAACGAGCGCGGTCCGGCGGTGAGCGAGAAGGAGCTCGAGCTCTTCCGCGACAAGCTGCTCTACCTCGCCCGCGGCGCGGACATGGTCGTCATGGCCGGATCGCTGCCGCGCGGGGTGGAGGCCGACGTCTACGCCGGCCTGGTGCGCGAGCTGCGCAAGGCCGGCGTGCTGACGGTGATCGACACCGACGGCGAGCCGCTGCGCCACGCGGCACGCGCCGAGCCCGACGTGATCTCGCCGAACGTCGTCGAGGCCGAGGAGCTCGTCGGCCACGAGTTCAACGACGACGAGGACCGGCTGATCGCCGTCGGCGAGATGGTCGAGCAGGGCGCCCGCGAGGCGATCATGACCCTCGAGGCCGGGTGCGTCGCGTGCCTGAAGGTCGACGGCCACGCCCAGCGCTTCCGCGTCTCGATCGCGCCGCGCGAGGCCGTCGCCGGCGTGGGCGCCGGCGACGCGTTCCTGGCCGGCTACGTCGCGGCCCGCTACTCGGGCAAGTCGCCGGCCGACTGCCTGGCCTACGGCGTGGCGTGCGGGGCCGAGTCGACGCAGCACCTCGGCGCCGGGCTCGTCGAGCCGCGCGAGGTCGAGCGGCTGCTCTCCGAGGTCGAGGTGCAGGTGCTCTCGGCCCCGGCCGAAGTGGGCTGATCGGGCGAAGCCCCGCATCGTGCGGCGCTTTGTGTCGACCCACCCGTTCGGTTCCGTACGACCCCGTTGCTATTCTCGAAGATGCGTGATTGGTTGCCGCCACACCACGCCGCACCGCCCGTCCTGGACCCCGCTCGCGCGGGGTCTTTTTGTCCGGCCCCAGACTTAGGATTCGCCCATGGAGATCGAGATCGGTCGCGGGAAGAAGGCCCGCCGCGCCTATGGCTTCGACGACATCGCAATCGTGCCCTCGCGGCGCACGCGAGACCCTGACGACGTCGACATCTCCTGGAAGCTCGGTGACTACCGCTTCGAGCTTCCGGTCCTCGGCTCGGCGATGGACGGCGTGGTCTCGCCCCGCACCGCGGGCATCCTCGGCAAGCTCGGCGGCCTGGCCGTCCTGAACCTCGAGGGCATCTTCTCCCGCTACGAGGACGCCGACGAGCAGCTCGAGCGCATCGCGTCGCTGCCGAAGGAGGTCGCGACGCGCGAGATGCAGGAGATCTACCGCGCGCCGATCGACGAGGACCTGATGGTCCAGCGGATCCGCGAGATCAAGGAGCAGGGCGTCGTCACCGCCGCCTCGCTCACGCCGCAGCGCGTCATGAAGTACTACGAGAAGGTCCTCGACGCCGGGCTGGACATCCTCGTCATCCAGGGCACCGTCGTCTCGGCCGAGCACGTCTCGCAGACGACCGAGCCGCTGAACCTCAAGGAGTTCATCGCCGATCTCCCCGTCCCCGTCGTGGTCGGCGGCTGTGCCAGCTACCACACGGGCCTGCACCTGATGCGCACCGGCGCGGCCGGCGTGCTGGTCGGCGTCGGCCCCGGCGCGGCGTGCACCACGCGCGGCGTGCTCGGCGTCGGCGTCCCGCAGGCGACGGCGATCGCCGACGTCGCCGGCGCCCGCTCCCAGCACATGCTCGAGACCGGCGAGTACGTCCGCGTCATCGCCGACGGCGGCATGCGGACCGGCGGCGACGTGTCGAAGGCCATCGCCTGCGGTGCCGACGCCGTGATGGTCGGCTCCCCGCTGGCACGCGCCCACGAGGCGCCCGGCCGCGGCTTCCACTGGGGCATGGCGACGTTCCACCCGACGCTGCCGCGCGGCACGCGCGTCGCGACGGTGCAGAACGGCACGCTCGAGGAGATCCTCGTCGGGCCCGCCCGCGAGAACGACGGCACGTTCAACCTCATGGGCGGCCTGCGCACCTCGATGGCGACCACGGGCTACCAGGACATCGCCGAGTTCAACCGAGCCGAGCTGATGATCGCCCCGTCGCTGCAGACCGAGGGCAAGCAGCTGCAGTCCTCGCAGGGCGTGGGCATGGGCTCGCGCGGCGCGGCGGTCGGCGCGCACAGCCCGTCGTCGAGCGAGAGCAACGGCACGGCGGAGAAGACGCCGGCCCTCGCGAAGGCCTGAGCAACACCATGGACAACCTCGTCACGGCCAGCACGGCGGCCACGGAGCTCGTCGACGCGGCGGCGCCCGTCGACCGCCCGACGGCGGTCGACGAGGTCGTCGTCCTCGACTACGGCGGGCAGTACTCCCAGCTCATCGCGCGCCGCGTCCGCGAGTGCGGCGTGTTCAGCGAGCTGCTGCCGCATCACGTCGGCGTCGAGGAGGTCCGCAAGCGCAAGCCCAAGGGGCTGATCCTCTCCGGCGGCCCCGCGTCGGTCTACGCCGACGGGGCGCCGAAGCTCGATCCCGAGCTGCTCGAGCTCGGCATCCCGGTGCTGGGTATCTGCTACGGCATGCAGCTGCTGGCGCTGAAGCTCGGCGGCAAGGTCGAGGGCGCTGAGGTCGGCGAGTTCGGCCGCTCGCAGCTGACGGTCCGCGAGAGCGGCACGCTGCTGGAAGGCCTGCCGCTGGAGCAGAGCTGCTGGATGTCGCACCGCGACACCGTGTTCGAGGCGCCGCCCGGCTTCACCGCGCTGGCGTCGTCGACCGCGTCGCCGGTGGCGGCGTTCGAGTCGACCGAGCGCGGGATCTACGGCATCCAGTTCCATCCCGAGGTCGTCCACACGCCCTACGGGACCGACGTCCTCAAGAAGTTCCTGGGCGACGTCTGCGGCGCCGAGCTCAACTGGTCGGCCGCGTCGATCGTCGAGGAGCAGATCGCGCGCATCCGCGCCCAGGTCGGCGACGCGAAGGTCATCTGCGGGTTGTCCGGCGGCGTCGACTCGTCCGTCGCCGCGGTGCTCGTGCACCAGGCGATCGGCGACCAGCTCACGTGCATCTTCGTCGACCACGGGCTGATGCGGAAGAACGAGGGCGACCAGGTCATCAAGGCCTTCCGCGACCAGTACAAGATCCCGCTCGTCGCGGTCGACGCGGAGGACCGCTTCCTGAAGCGCCTTGCCGGCGTGAGCGATCCGGAGACCAAGCGCAAGATCATCGGCGCCGAGTTCATCCGGGTCTTCGAGGAGGAGGCCGTCAAGATCGGCGACGCGAAGTTCCTCGTGCAGGGCACGCTGTACTCCGACGTCATCGAGTCCGGCGGCGGCACCGGCGCCGCGACGATCAAGTCCCATCACAACGTCGGCGGCCTGCCCGACGACCTCGAGTTCGAGCTCGTCGAGCCGCTGCGCGCGCTGTTCAAGGACGAGGTCCGCGCGGTCGGCGCCGAGCTGGGCCTGCCCGAGCGCCTCGTCTGGCGCCAGCCGTTCCCCGGCCCCGGCCTGGCGATCCGCATCGTCGGCGGCGAGGCCACCAAGGAGCGCCTCGACGTCCTGCGCGACGCCGACTACATCCTGCAGGACGAGATCCGCAACGCGGGCCTGTACCGCGAGCTGTGGCAGTCCTTCTGCGTGCTGCCCGACGTCCGCACGGTGGGCGTCCAGGGCGACGAGCGCACCTACGGCTACGTCGTCGTCATCCGCGCGGTCACGTCCGACGACGCGATGACGGCCGACTGGGCGCGGCTGCCGTATGACCTCCTCGAGCAGATCGCCTCGCGGATGATCAACGAGCTGCGCGAGGTCAACCGGGTGGTGCTGGACATCACGTCCAAGCCCCCCGGCACCATCGAGTGGGAGTGAGCGGTCGCGTCTGCGCGCCGCCTCGCCGCGCCTGACGGCACCGACCGGCTTGACGGGCGGCCGCCCGCCGGCGCTCGCCCGGCACCGTCAGCCACGACGATGCGGGGCGCAGACGCGACCGCTTGCAGCATCGATCCCGCGGTTTGCCGCTCCGCGCGGATGGCGACGGCACGCACCCCGCTACGTCCCACGCCTCGGCTGACCACCGCCGCTACGCCCAGGCGCCTCGGCTGAGGCGTCGCATGCTCGGCGACGGCGGAGGGCGGCGCGCTGCCGCCCAGCCAGCCCCGCTCGGGCGAGCGAGCCGGAGCAGTCGACCACGACGGTCCCGCGTGCGACAATGTGGAGGTGAGTCCGCTCGACCCCAGTACCTTCGGGACGCAGTCGCCGCGCACGCTCGACGGGCGTAGCTATCCCGAGCATCTGAGGGCGTATGAGGGTCTGGACGACGCGTTGCTGCCGGTCGTCGCGCAGCTCGAGCCTGCGACGTTCGACGATCTCAGCATCGCCATCGACGAGCCGAGGCTGCGGGCATCCTTGCCGCGCTGGCTCGCTTCGGCGGAGTGGCGCGGGCTGATCCAGCGCCTGGACGCATCGATGCGCGGACCGCGCACGTACGGTCTTGGGCCTGAAGGCCCCGCGCAGCTGCACCGCGCCGCCTAGAGAGGCGCTCCCCACCCATGGCACCCAAGCGCGACGAGCGCTTCGTCGATCGCGTCTTCGTCACCCGGCGCGGCACGCCGAAGCTCGTTCCGTGCGCCGTGCTCTTCGTCGACCTCCTCGGGGTGCGGGAGATGAACCGGAGCCCCAAGGCCCGCGATCACCTCATCGCGCTGGAGCGGGCAGTGACGGGGATGTACCGCGACTACCTCAGGCCGGAGTCGCCGTGGCCGGCGTCGTTCTTCTCCGACACGCTGGTCCTTGCGTCGCCGGTCATGCCGTACTCCGACGAGGAGTCGTCGATCGGGGGCTTGGTGCTGCAGGCGGCGTGGCTCCAGCTCAACCTGATCGCCGAAGGGTTCTTCGTCCGCGGCGGCCTCAGCCTCGGCAAGTTCCACATCCGCGACGGGCTCATCTTCGGCCCAGCGCTTGCGGATGCCGCGGAGCTCGAGCACGACGTGGCCGTCCACCCGCGGATCGTCCTCAGCCGCGAGACCGAGGCGTCTCAGCGTCGCGACCTACGGTTCTACGGACAGCCCGAGCAGTCGCCGCAGAACGCGATGCTGCTCTGCGACAGCGACGGATGGACGTTCATCAACTACCTCGGCCTGCTGTTCGACGAGCCCGACGATCCCCGCCCCGCGCTCGAGGCCCATCGGGACCAGGTGACGTCGAGGCTCGTCGAGCACCGCGGCAACAAGCGGGTGTGGGAGAAGTACCGCTGGGTCGCCGAGTACCACAACGAAGTCGTGCGCCAGCGACTGCCCAGCGAGCCCGCGTTGCTCGTCGGGGCTGCGGCCATGACCTGGCAGTTCGGCGCGTTCGCCTAGTCGTCGAGCCTTGCAAGTCGTGGTCGGCGCCCCCGGTGGAGCGCGCCGCGCTGCCACGGCGCTGAGCCGCGGCGGCCGTCCGTCGATGTCGGCATCCGCTCCGGAGCGGAAGCGCGCGATCGATGCCAGGCCGGATCGCGTCGCCGCGCACAGTGCGAGCGAACGACCAGCGCCCGCGGCACGGCAACGCGAGCGCGTCGCGCAGGGGCGGGTGGCGAGCATCGCGGAGTGCCGCCCAGCCAGCCCCGCTCGCACCCGGCAGCCAGCCCCGCCCGCACCCGCCGCGCACCGGGCGCACCCACGTGTAGGGTCGCGCGATGTCCCGCTCCCACGCGCTGTCCCGAGCGCTCGTCGTCCCCATGGCGCTCGCGCTGACCCTGGCGCTCGCCGCACCTGGCCCCGCGCCCGCCAAGGTCCGCACCGGCCCGGCCGGTGACGCGTTCTACACGCCGCCGTCGCCGCTGCCCGGGAAGTCCCACGGCGATCTGGTCTGGGCGCGGAAGCTGACCGGCGCCGCGGTGGCGCCCGGCGCGTCGCAGACCAAGCTGGTGCTCTACCGGTCCACCGGCGTGGACGGCAGGCCGGACGCCGTCTCGGGCATCGTCTCGCTGCCGAAGGGCAAGGCGCCCAAGGGCGGCTGGCCCGTGGTCACCTACGCGCACGGCACGACCGGCATCGCCGATCAGTGCGCGCCCTCGCGCGATGCCGCCGGCACGCCGGTGCATCCGTACAACGCGTACGTCCTGCCGCTGCTCACCCGCTGGCTGAAGGCCGGCTACGCGGTCGTGCGCACCGACTTCGAGGGTCTCGGCACGCCCGGCGTCCACCCGTATCTCGTGGGCTCGTCCGAAGGCCGCAGCACGCTCGACGTCGTCCGCGCCGCGCGTCAGCTCGACCCGCGCCTGTCGAAGACCACCATCATCTCCGGTCACTCGCAGGGCGGCCACGCGGCGCTCTTCGCGGCGGCGCTGGCGCCGAAGTGGACGCCCGAGCTCAAGGTGCGCGGCACGGTCGCCTTCGCGCCCGCCTCGCACCTCGACGAGCAGATCCCGCTGACGACCGTGCTGAGCCAGCCGGGCGGGGGCCTGAGCGGCCTGGTGTCGCTCATCACGCGCGGCATCGCAACCGCCAACCCGTCGCTCGACACCACCGCGGACCTGACGCCGGCGGCCGCGGCGTTCTACCCCGACACGCTCACGCAGTGCCTGCCCGAGCTGGCGGCGGCGACGTCGTTCGGCGGCCTCGCGCCCAAGGCCCTGTTCCAGCCGGGCACGGACTTCGCGGCGATCGCCAAGCTGCTCGACGTCCAGGACCCGTCGCACCTGAAGATCACGTCGCCGCTGCTGATCGAGCAGGGGGCGGCCGACACGACGGTGCTGCCGATGTTCACCGATCAGCTCGCCACCGAGCTGAAGGCCGGCGGCGCCAAGGGGTTGACCTACACCAAGGTCGCCGGCGTCGACCACGGCGGCATCGTCACCGCTGCGGCCAAGGACGCCACCACCTGGATCGCCAAGCGCCTGAAGTAGTCGAAGGCGCGCGCACCGGCGTCGAGGGACGACTCGATCTCGTACAGCGAGATTCAGTCGTCCCTCGACGCCCCGGGGTGGCGTTCAACGCCCGGGGCGGCTCGGGCGCGATGCGAAAGCTAGCCCGCCGCGGTCACCCGCAGCACTTCCTCGGGCGAGGTCAGCCCGAGGCGGATCTTGCGCAGGCCGTCCTCGCGCAGGCGCACCATGCCCTTGCCGACGGCCGCCGAGGCGACCTCGTCGGCGGAGGCGCGGCGCAGCACCAGTGAGCGGATCTCCTCGTCCATCTGCAGGATCTCGAAGATGCCGAGGCGGCCGCGGTAGCCGGTCTGGTTGCAGCGGTCGCAGCCGCCGGGCTTGCAGACCTCGACGTCGCCGTCGACGTCGAAGCCGTTGTCGCGCATGACCTGCGCCTCCACCCGCACGGGCTTCTTGCACGACTCGCAGAGCTTGCGCGCCAGGCGCTGGGCGACGACGCAGTCGATCGCCGAGGAGAGCAGGAAGGGCTCGACGCCCATGTCCAGCAGCCGCGACACGGCGTTCGGCGCGTCACGGGTGTGCAGCGTCGAGAGCACGAGGTGGCCGGTCAGCGCGGCCTCGACGGCGATGTGCGCCGTCTCGCCGTCACGGATCTCGCCGACCATGATGATGTCCGGGTCGGCGCGCATGATCGCGCGCAGGCCGCCGGCGAAGGTCATCTTGGCCTTCGTGTTGATGGCCATCTGCTTGACGCCGTCCATCCGGTACTCGACCGGGTCCTCGACGGTGACGATCGTGCGCGTGCCGTTGTTGACGTGTGCCAGGCACGAGTACAAGGTGGTGGACTTGCCCGAGCCCGTGGGGCCGGTGACGAGCACACCGCCGTAGGGGCGCGCCATCGCGCCCTCGACGACCCTGCGGTCCTCCTCCAGCATGCCGATCTGCTCGAGGCCGACCGGGGCGGACGAGGAGTCCAGGATGCGGGCGACGATCGCCTCGCCGTAGACCGTCGGCAGCGTCACGACGCGCAGGTCGATCTCGTGGCCGTCGATCAGCAGCGACACGCGACCGTCCTGCGGCGTCCGGCGCTCGGCGATGTCGAGGTTCGCCATGACCTTCATGCGCGAGACGACGCCGACCGCCATGCGGCGCGGGATCGTGACCGACGCGTCGAGCATGCCGTCCACCCGGAAGATGACGCGCATGTCCTCGGAGGACGGGTCGAAGTGGATGTCCGACGCGCCGCGCCGGATCGCCCGCTTGAGCACCGAGTTGACGAGCTTGATGATCGGCGCCTGGTCGTCGGCGCCGAGGTCGGTGACGTCGCTGTCGGGGACCGAGAGGTCGACCTCGCCGGAGGACTCCTCCTCGTCGGTGCCGAGATCGGGGAAGTCGTTGCCGAGCTTGAGGCTCAGGCGGTGGATGTCGTCGTAGGCGGCGACGACCGGGCGCACCGCCATGCCCGTGATCATCGTCACGTCGTCGATCGCCAGCATGTTGGCCGGGTCGGCCATGGCCAGCAGGAGCTGCCCCTCGGCGTCCTGGCCGACGGGGATCGCGTCGTAGCGGCGCACGAACCCGGGCTCGACGAGGCGGGCGAGATCGGTGTCGATCCGGAAGATCGTGAGGTCGATGCGCTCGATGCCGAACCGCTCGGCGAGCACGCGCGCCAGCTGCTGCGGCGTCAGGACGCCGTCCTCGATCAGCACGCGGCCGGTCAGGCGGCCCGACTCGCGGGCGTGCATGACGGCGCGTTCGACGGCCTCCTCCTTGGCGAAGCCGAGCTCGACGACGACCTGGCCGATCAGCCGCGTCGAGCGCCCGCTCGACAGCGGCGAGATCAGCCCGGGGATGTCCGAGACGGGAGGGCCGTCGTGGTAGGGGATCGCGGGCGAGAGGCTGGTGGAGGGCGGAGGGACCGACACACCAGGTACGTCGGCCGCCATCGAACCCAAGTCCAGCCCCTGGACGGACGTCGTAGGCGGCGCCGCCGGTCACCCGCAGATCGCCCGGGCGGGCTCGTGCCCTACACTCCGCCGTCTGGACGGGGTCGCCTGACGACCCGCCTTGGTCCGGGACCATCCCTCGGGGTGCCGCGTCCCGGCCCGATTCCCTATCATCGTCCGTCGCCGTGCGCCCTGACGCATGGCTTCCTTACGCCGTGAAGACCTACGTCGCCAACTCCACCACCGCTGAGCGCAACTGGCTCGTCGTCGATGCCAACGGGCAGACCCTCGGTCGGCTCGCCACGCAGCTCGCCGATGCCCTGCGCGGCAAGCGCAAGCCCGAGTACACCCCCCACGTCGACACCGGTGACTTCGTCATCGTCGTCAACGCGGAGAAGATCTCGGTCACCGGCAACAAGCGCGCCGAGAAGCGCTACTACCGCCACTCCGGCTACCCCGGCGGGATCAAGTCCCGCACGCTGGAGGAGATGCTGGAGCGGCGCCCAGAAGAGGTCATCCGGCTCGCGGTCAAGGGCATGCTGCCCCGCAACCGCCTCGCCCGCAAGCAGCTCACGAAGCTGAAGGTCTACGCCGGCCCGGATCATCCGCACGTCGCGCAGCAGCCTCAGCCCCTGGAGATCAAGTCTTAGGCATGTCCGACCAGACGCCGCAGGATCCGCAGGACGAGCAGCCGACGACGCCCGAGGGCGCGGCTGCCGACAACCAGGCCGAGGAGACGCCCGCCGAGGCGGCTCCGGCTCCGGCCGCCGAGGAGGCGCCGGCTGCCGACGAGGCGCCCGCCGCCGAGGAGGCGCCCGTCGCCGCCGAGGCTCCGGCCGAGGAGGCCGCCCCGGCTCCGGCCGTGCCGCAGGCCGCCGACGCCGAGCAGGTCGACGAGCACCTGGAGGACGACGAGGACGAGGCGCCCGCCGCTCCGCGCGTCAAGCCCGCGATCCCCGGCGCCGACCTCGAGGTCGACATCGTCGTGGACGGCGACGATCGGGCGGCCGGGTCCTGGTCCGAGGACCACGATCCGGACGGCGACGAGCCGGTCGTGACGTCCGACGACGAGCACGACGTCGTCGACGAGCAGCCGATCACGGCGCAGATCCAGCTGGCCGACGACGCGCGCTACCGCGCGACGGGCAAGCGCAAGACCGCCATCGCGCGCGTCATCCTCAAGCCGGGCACCGGGGTCTACACGATCAACGGCCGGACGATGGACGAGTTCTTCCCACGCGCCACGCTCCAGCGCACGATCCGCCAGCCCCTGGAGACGGTGGGCTACGAGGACCGCATGGACGTCGTGGCTCGCATGCACGGCGGCGGGGTGTCGGCCCAGGCCGGCGCGCTGCGCCACGGCATCTCCCGCGCGCTGCTGGAGGCCGATCCCAACCTGCGCACCGAGCTCAAGCGCCGCGGCTTCCTGACGCGTGACGCGCGCGCCAAGGAGCGCAAGAAGGCCGGCCTCAAGAAGGCGCGCAAGAAGCCGCAGTTCAGCAAGCGCTAGCGATGGCGGTGCCACCGGCCCGCCGGCTCTTCGGAACCGACGGCGTCCGCGGCGTCGCCGGCGAGGTCCTGACCGCGGAGCTCGCGCTCGCGCTGGGTCGTGCGGTCGCGACCCAGTCGCCGGTCGACCGGCCGCGCGTGCTGGTCATCCGCGACACGCGCGAGTCGGGCGAGATGCTGGAGGCCGCGCTGGCGGCGGGGATCACCTCCGCCGGCGGCGACGTGCTCCTCGGTGGCGTGCTGCCGACGCCGGCCGCGCCGCTGCTGCTCGGGCGCTACAAGCTCGACCTCGCGGCGGTCATCTCCGCGTCGCACAACCCGTACGCCGACAACGGCATCAAGTTCTTCGGCCCGGACGGCTTCAAGCTCTCCGACGCCGACGAGTCCGCGATCGAGCGTCTGCTCGACGAGCAGGCCGACGTGGGTGGCGGAGCGGCCATCGGCCGCGTCAGCGAGCTGCACGGCACGCTGGAGGACTACCTCCGCGAGCTGCAGACGCGCTTCGCCGAGCTCGACCTCACCGGCGTCAACGTCCTCCTGGACTGCGCCCACGGCGCGACGTACCGCGCCGCGCCCGAGATCTTCCGGCGCCTCGGCGCCGACGTGAGCGTCCTGGCCGACGCGCCCGACGGGCGCAACATCAACGCCGGCTGCGGCTCGACGCACATCGCCGCGCTGGCGCAGGCCGTCGTCGACGGCGGCCACGACCTCGGCTTCGCCTTCGACGGCGACGGCGACCGCGTGCTCGCCGCCGACCGCCACGGCACCGTGGTCGACGGCGACGAGCTGATCGCACTCGCCGCGCTGAGCCTGCGCGAGCGGGGCCGGCTGTCGGGCGGCGTGGCCGTCACGGTCATGACGAACTACGGCTTCCACCAGGGCATGCGCGAGGCGGGCGTCGAGGTCGCGATCACCTCCGTCGGCGACCGCTACGTGCTCGAGGAGCTGCGCGGCCGCGGCTGGTCGCTGGGCGGCGAGCAGTCGGGCCACATCATCGACATGAACTTCGTGCCGTCGGGCGACGGCATCGCCAGCGCGCTGCTGACGCTGGAGGCCCTCGCCGGGCGCGACCTCGCGGAGCGCGCCAGCATGCAGAAGCTGCCCCAGCGGCTGGTCAACGTGCCCGTCGGCGACCGCGACGCCGCGATGGCGAGCGCCGAGCTGACCGAGGCGGTCACCCGTGAGAGCGAGGCGCTCGAGGGCCGCGGCCGCGTGCTGGTGCGCCCGTCGGGGACCGAGCAGCTGGTGCGCGTGATGGTCGAGGCGCCGACCGAGGACGAGGCGGACGCCACCTGCGATCGGCTCGTGTCGATCGTGCAGGGCTCCGCGAGCACCGCCTAGCCGCGTGGGTCCCTAGCCCGCCGCGGGTTTCGCCCCCTGGGCGAAGACCCGCAGGGAACCTGGCCCTCTGAGCCAGTGTTCCCCTAGCCCCCGCCCGGACGGCCAGGGTGGCGTGGGCTGTCGTTGGTACCCTCGACATCCCTCCGGCGGGCGGTCCAAGCCCGGTCGGGCGCAGCATCCGGACCCGTACCTGATCCGAAAGAGGAGGCCCCGTATGTGCGGCATCGTCGGCTACGTCGGCAAGCGCCCCGCGCAGGAGATCCTGCTCGCCGGCCTGCAGAAGCTCGAGTACCGCGGGTACGACTCCGCGGGGATCTCGGTGATCGACCAGGACGAGATCGAGTCGGTCCGCGCCGTGGGCAACCTGGCCAACCTCCGGGCCGCCGTCGAGGCGCAGGAGGCCACCGAGGCCGGAGGCGGCACCGCCGTCGCCACGCGCGCCGGCACCACGGGCATCGGCCACACGCGCTGGGCGACGCACGGGCGCGTCAACGAGGAGAACGCCCACCCGCACTTCGACACGACCAACCGCGTGCACGTGGTCGTCAACGGCATCGTCGAGAACTACCTGGCGCTCAAGCAGCGCCTGGCCGGCCTCGGGGCGCGCTTCACGAGCGAGACCGACGCCGAGGTCATCGCGCACCTGATCTCCCACCACCTGGGCGCGCGCGGGTCGGCGTCGCTGATCGACGCCGTGCGTGGCGCCTATGCCGAGCTGCAGGGCCACTTCGCGTTCGTCGCGATGTCCATCGAGGAGCCCGAGACGCTCGTCGGCGCCCGTCGCGAGTGCCCGCTGATCGTCGGCCGCGGCGAGGGCGAGACCTTCCTGGCCTCCGCGATCCCCGCCTTCCTGGCGAGCACGCACCGGGTGCAGTACATCGAGAACGGCGAGATCGTCGTGGTCACGCCTGAGGGCACGACGTTCCTGCTGCCCGACGGCACCGTGCTGGACCGCGAGGTCGTCGAGATCGACTGGGACGAGGAGACCGCCGAGAAGGGCGGCTTCGAGACGTTCATGCTCAAGGAGATCCACGAGCAGGCCGACGCCGTCGCCGAAACCATCGCGGACCGCACCGTGCGCGCCGACGGCGTGGACCTCGCCGAGGAGGCGAGCTTCGACGAGGAGCTGCTGCGCGACGTCAACCGCATCATCGTCGTGGCGTGCGGCACCTCCTACCACGCGGGCCTCATCGGCCGGTACGCGATCGAGGAGTGGGCGCGGATCCCGGTCGAGATGGACGTCGCCTCCGAGTACCGCTACCGCAACCCGGTCGTGGGCCCCGGCGACCTCGTCATCGGCATCACGCAGTCGGGCGAGACCGCCGACACGCTGGCCGCGATGCGCCTGGCCCGCGAGCGCGGCGCCAAGGTGATCGCCATCACCAACGTCATGGGCTCGCAGGCCACGCGCGACGCCGACGGCGTGCTCTACACGCGGGCCGGCCTGGAGATCGGCGTCGCCGCGACCAAGACGTTCGTGTGCCAGGTCGCCGTCGTCTACCTGCTGGCGCTGCGCCTGGCCGAGCTGCGCGGCACGCTGGACGCCGAGCAGCGCACGCGCCTGGTCGCCGAGCTCAAGCGCGTCCCGCACGAGATCGACGAGCTGCTGCAGGGGCTCGACCTCGACGCCGTCGCCCAGAAGCACTTCGGCCGCGAGTTCTTCCTGTACCTGGGCCGGCACGTCGGCCTGCCGGTCGCGCTGGAGGGCGCGCTGAAGCTCAAGGAGATCTCCTACATCCCGACCGACGCCTACGCGGCGGGCGAGATGAAGCACGGGCCGATCGCCCTGCTGGACGAGTCGACGCCGGTCGTGTGCATCGCCACCGACTCGCCGATCCTCGACAAGGTGGTGTCCAACGTGCAGGAGGTGCGCGCGCGCGGGGCGCACGTCATCGCGATCGCCAGCGAGGGCAACATCGAGATCGGCGAGCATGCCGACGAGGTCGTCCGGATCCCGGCGATGGACTGGATGCTGCAGCCGCTGCTGGCGGTCATCCCACTGCAGGTGCTGGCTTACAAGATCGCGCGCCTGCGCGGGCTGAACGTCGACCAGCCGCGCAACCTCGCCAAGACCGTCACGGTCGAGTAGGGGTGCCGGCCCGCCCGCCCGGCGGCGTCGGGCTCGACCTCCTGGAGATCGACCGGCTCGAGGCGGCGCTCGCGCGCCGGCCGGCGCTGGCGCAGCGGCTGTTCACCGACGGCGAGCGGGCGTACGCCGCGGGGCGATCGCGGCCGGGGCAGCACCTGGCGGCGCGCTTCTGCGCCAAGGAGGCCGTCGCCAAGGCGCTCGAGCTCGACGCGTGGTCGTGGCAGGACATCGAGGTCGTCAGCGATGGCGGCCCGCCCCGGATCGTGCTGCACGGACCGCTCGCGGGGCTGGTCGGCGAGGTGGCCGTGTCGCTGACGCACTCGCGGGAGACGGCGGGAGCGGTGGCGATGGTGCGCGCGTGACGCCGGCCGACCCGCTTCCGGCGTGGATGCAGCCGCTGCTCGACGTCGAGCAGCTGCGCGCCACCGACGCCTGGGCGATCGAGGAGCTCGGCATCCCGGGCGTCGTGCTGATGGAGCGCGCGGGCGAGGGCCTGGCGCGCGCGGTGGCCGACGTCGCGCCCGGGGGCGACGTGGTCGTCGTGTGCGGCGCCGGGAACAACGGCGGCGACGGATACGTCGTGGCACGGCTGCTGCGCGAGGCCGGGCGGGCCGTGCGGGTGCTGACGACGGCGGACCTGTCGCGGCTCAAGGGCGACGCCCGGATCCAGCTCGAGCGGCTGCCGGGCGACGCGCCCGCGGCCTTCGCGCCGCGCGCGCTGGAGGGCGCGGCCGTGATCGTGGACGCCATCCTCGGCACCGGCTTCACCGGGGTGCCGCGCGACGACGTCGCGGGCGCGATCGCGGCCATCAACGCGTCCGGCGCGCCGGTGGTCGCGGCGGACGTGCCGAGCGGCGTGGACGCGGCGACGGGCGCCGTCGAGGGCGAGGCCGTGCACGCCGCGGTGACCGCGACGTTCCACGCCGCGATGCCCGGCCTGTGGATCCTGCCCGGCAAGGCGCACGCGGGCGAGGTCACGGTGGTCGACATCGGGATCCCGCACGAGGGCGCGCCCGTGCAGCCGTACATCGGGCTGATCGGCCCGGGCGTCCTGGACACCTACCCGCGCCGCGGGCAGGACTCGACGAAGTTCGCGTCCGGCCATGTCCTCGTCGCGGGCGGCTCGCGCGGCATGACGGGCGCGGTCTGCCTGTCGTCGTCGGCGGCGATGCGGGCCGGCGCGGGCTACGTCACGGCGTGCGTGCCCGACTCGCTGAACGACATCTTCGAGATCAAGCTCACCGAGGTGATGAGCGCGCCGCTGCCCGACGACGGCGGCGCCCACACCGCGGCCGGAGCGCAGGACGTGCTGGACCGCGCCCGGACGCGTGGCGGGACGCTCGTGGTGGGGCCGGGGCTGGGCCGCACCGAGGGCGCGTTCGCGTTCGCACGGCGCCTCGCGCGCGAGGCGTCGGTGGCCCTCGTGCTCGACGCCGACGGGCTGAACGCGATCGCCGGTCACCTGGAGACGCTGCGCGACCGCGACGCGCCCGCCGTGCTCACGCCGCACGCGGGCGAGCTGGCGCGCCTGCTGGAGACCGCCTCCGACGCGGTCAACGCCCGGCGCCTGGACCACGTGCGCGAGGCCGCTCGGCGCGCGGGTTCGATCGTCCTGCTCAAGGGCGACGACACGATCGTCGCCGAGCCGGAGGGACGTGTCGCGATCTCGCGCGGGGGCAGCCCGGCGCTCGCGACCGCCGGCACCGGCGACGTCCTCTCCGGCGTGATCGCCGCCTTCCTCTCCCGCGGCATGACGCCGTTCGACGCGACCTGCGCGGCCGTCTTCGTCCACGCCGAGGCCGGCCGCCGCGCCGCCGCCGCGCTGTCGGGCCCCGACGGCGTCATCGCGTCGGACGTGATCGACGAGCTGCCGCACACGCTGGACTGACAAGCGCTCGACTAGAGTCCTCGCCGCATGGCCGCCACCGTCGCCGACATCATGGAGCGCGATGCGCCGTCCATCACCCTCGATGCCGGTGTGGAGGACGTCGTCGCCCGGTTCCGGGACGAGGACGTCTCGGCGCTGCCGGTCGTCAACGACGGAGGGCGCTGCGTCGGGATCGTCACCGAGCAGGATCTCGTCATCGCCGACGAGGAGGGCGACCTGCACATCCCGCACTACATCGAGCTGTTCGGCGGCCTGGTGTTCTTCCCGCCCGAGCTGCGCGTGTTCGAGCGCCGGCTCAGGAAGGCCGCCGCGGCGCGCGTCGCGGACCTGATGACCGAGCCGCCGGTGACCGTCGAGCCGTCGACCACGCTGCACGAGGCGGCGCACGCGATCGTCGAGCGTGGCCACAGCCGGCTTCCCGTCGTCGAGCACGGCCGCTACGTCGGGCTGGTCACCCGCGCCGACGTCCTGGCGGCGCTGAACGCCCTGGAGGCCTGAGCCGCGTGGCGGTGCGTGCGCTGGCCCGCGTCAACCTCGCCGCGATCGAGCGCAACGTCGCGCGGATCGCACGGGACGCCTCGGGGGCCGCGGTCTGCGCCGTGGTCAAGGCCGACGGCTACGGCCACGGCATGGTCCCCTCGGCCCGCGCGGCGCTGCGCGGCGGCGCGACCTGGCTGGCCGTCGCCACGGCGCTGGAGGCGCGCGAGCTGCGGGCGGCGGAGCTGGGCGACGACGTCCCCGTGCTGCTCCTCGGCGCCCTGAGCGACGAGGAGCTGCCGATCGCGCTGGAGTCCGGCGCCGACCTCTCGGTCTGGACCGTCGAGATGGTGCAGGCGCTGGTCGCGGCCGGCCGGCCGGTCCGCGTGCACGTCAAGCTCGACTCCGGGCTCGGCCGGCTCGGCACGCGGGACGCCGAGGAGGCCGACGCGGTCGCCGCGGCCGTGGCCGCCGCCGAGAACCTCGAGCTCGTCGGGGCCTGGACGCACTTCGCCACCGCCGACGAGCGTGGCGACGCGTTCATGGGCGAGCAGCTCGCGCGGTTCCGGGCGTGGGCGGAGCCGCTGCGCGCGCGCCACCCTGGCGTGCTCCTGCACGCCGCCAACAGCGCCGCGACGCTCCGCGACCCCGCCACGCACTTCGACCTCGTCCGCCCGGGCATCGCGATCTACGGCATGGACCCATTTGGCGAGGACCCGGCCGCGCGCGAGCTGGAGCCCGCACTCGAGTTGGTGTCCTACGTCGCGGCGGTCAAGACCACCGCCGCGGGGGACAGCGCGGGCTACGGGCGGCGCTTCGTGGCGGCGCGCGAGACGCTGCTGGCGACCGCGCCGATCGGGTACGGGGACGGCTACCGCCGTGGGCTCGGCGACAAGGCCGAGGCGCTCCTGCACGGCCGCCGCATCCCGCTGGTCGGCACCGTGTCGATGGACAACGTCACCTTCGACGTCGGCGCCGCGGGCCTCGGTCCCAAGGTGGGCGACGACGTCGTGCTGATCGGCGCCCAGGGCGGCGAGCAGGTCACGGCCGAGGACCTGGCCAGCTGGCTCAACACCATCAACTACGAGGTGACGTGCGGGATCTCGGCCCGCGTGCCGCGCCACCATCACCGCGACGGCGAGGTCGTCGACGAGTGAGCGCACCGGCTCTCGACGCCGCACGGGCCGCGCTGGCCGGCGGTGAGCTGGCCTGGGTCGTGGGCGGGGCGGTGCGCGACGCGCTGCTCGGACGGGCGACCGCCGACGTCGATCTCGTCGTCGCCGGCGACGCGCGCAGCGCCGCGCGCACGCTGGCCCGCGACGCCGGCGGCCCGGCCTTCGAGCTGTCGGGCGAGTTCGGCGCGTGGCGGGTCATCGGCCCCGAGCGCCGGTGGCAGGTGGACATCGCCCCGCTGCAGGGCGGCTCGCTGGACGAGGATCTCGCCCGACGCGACTTCACCATCAACGCGATGGCCGAGCCGCTGGCCGGCGGCGACGTGGTCGACCCGCACGGCGGCGCGCGGGACCTTGCGGCGCGCCGGTTGCGCATGGTGTCGCCGGCGAGCTTCGACGACGACCCCCTGCGCACCCTGCGCCTCGCGCGCTTCGCCTCCGAGCTGGACCTCGAGCCCGATCCCGACACGGTGGCGGCCGCGGCGCAGCGGGCGCCCCGGATCGCCGAGGTCGCCGCCGAGCGCGTCTTCGCCGAGCTCAAGCGCGTCGTCGCCGCCGACCGCGTCCTCGACGGCCTGGCGCTGATGGACCGCCTCCGGCTGACCGAGCACGTGCTCCCCGAGATCACGGCCCTGCGCGGAGTCGAGCAGAACCGCTACCACCACCTCGACGTCCACGACCACACGCTTGAAGTGCTGGCCGAGACGGTGGCGCTGGAGCGCGATCCGGGCGCCGTCCTCGGCGAGGAGCTCGCCGGGCCGATCCGCGCCTATCTGGCGCAGCCGCTGTCGGACGAGCTGACCCGCGGCGTGGCACTGCGCTTCGGCGCGTTGCTGCACGACGTCGCCAAGCCCGAGACGCAGACGCGCCACGAGGACGGCTCGATCCTCGGCTTCCCCGGCCACGCCGACCTCGGGGCCGAGCGCGCCCGCGCCGCGCTCACCCGCCTGCGCACCAGCGAACGGCTGCGCGCGCACGTCGCGCTGCTGGCGCGCCACCACCTGGGTCTCGGCTACCTGGTGCACCAGGCGCCGCTGGACCGCCGCGCCATTCACCAGTACCTGGTCAAGACGTCGCCCGTGGAGGTCGACGTGTCGCTGCTGTCGATCGCCGACCGCCTCGCGACGCGCGGCCGCAAGGCCGACGAGGCGATCGCCAAGCACCTCGAGATCGCGCGTGTCGTCCTGCCCGAGGCGCTGGCCTACGCCGACTTCGCCGCCCAGCCGCCGCTGGTACGCGGCGACGAGCTGGCCCGCGCCCTGGGCATCCGGCCCGGCCCGGCGCTCGGGACGCTGCTGGCCCAACTGGAGGAGGCACGCTTCGCCGGCGAGATCACCACGCCCGACGAGGCCATCGAGCTGGCGCGGAGGCTGGTGGGCTGAGGAGCGGGCGCGGTGCGGCCGGCGTCGGGGACTGGCGTCGTGGACGCCGGGGAGCCGCCGGCGTCTGTGCCGGCGCGTTCGAGCCTCCGGCGTCGGGGCGTTTCAGCTCGGCGCGCCGCCGAGGGGCCGGCCTGATCTGGCGATCAGCGACGACAACCCGCCCTTGGCCGCGCGCCGGCGTGGTCGGTCTCCGCGGGCGCCGCGGGCGGGGGTGGGCCTGTTGGGCGCGGTGTGGCCGCGGCGTCCGGGCCCACGTCGGGCTTGGGGTGTTCGGGCTGCCGGGTGGGCCTGTTGGCCGCGGTGTGGCCGCGGCGTCCGGGCCCACGTCGGCCCCGACGCCGATCGGGAGTCGTGTCGCGACGCCGGCGCCGCGCGCGGGGATCGTTCGGGCCTGAATTGCCACCGCCGCGCGATGCATGCTGGATAGACCCCGTGTATCGGGGTCTATCCGACGCGGATCCCCGCCGCTCGGCCCGCGGACGACCGGCGAGGCCGGGGGCTCGGCCGGCGCATGTTCCCGTCATCGACCCCCGGACCCCGCTCCGCCGACCCTGAGCGCCCGAGCGGAACGCCCCGGCGCCGGCAGCTCGGCGGCGCCGGCACACCACGCCCGCGCCACGACGGCGTACACGACGCCAGTCCCCGACGCTCGCGCCCCGGCCCCCGACGCTCGCGCCCCGGCCCCCGACGCTCGCGCCCCGGCCCCCGACGCTCGCGCCCCGGCCCCCGACGCTCGCGCCCTGAGCCCGCCCTACGCCGCCGCCGTCGCCTCCGCGCTCCGTGCGATCGTCGCCATGACGACGTCGCCCGCGGCGGCGACCGTCGCGTAGTTGACGTTGTCGGCGGTGTCGGTCGGCCAGTGGTAGTTGGCCGGCACGAGGTGCTCGGTGACCGAGCCGAGGGAGGCGACCTCGTAGCCGCGGCGCAGCGGGACCAGGCCGTCGGTCGCGAACGTGAGGCGCATGCCGCGCCGCAGCCGGACGCCGGCGTCGCGGGCGGCGGCCGCCACGCGCTGCTTCTGGGCCGACGGGTACTCGTACATCCGCAGGAAGCCCTCGCCCTCGATCAGCACCAGCTCGGGCGAGCCTACGGTGTCCAGGCACAGGAAGCTCGTGCGCTCCACCGGCAGGCGGCCGAAGTGGCGGCGGGCGAAGGCGAGCATGCCCTCCTGGTTGGCCTCCTCGGCGCCGGCCGACAGCAGGATCACGCGGACGCCGGGCGGTGGTGGGCTCGCCTGCAGGCGACGGCCGACCTCGAGGAGCACCGCGACGCCGCTGAGGTTGTCGTTGGCGCCCGGCACGACGGGCTCGCGGCTCATGTGCGCCATGACGGCCGCGGTTCCCGCGGCGAACGCGCCGCCGAGCGCCGCAGCGCGGCGGCCACCCGTGAGCCCGCCGACGGCGACCGCGACCGGCCCGCCGATGACGAGGCCCATCAACGGCGGCCAGCGGTCGATGCGGTCCATGACCGCGGGCACCTTCTCCACCAGGAACTTCGCGGCGCTCTGGTCGAAGATGAAGCTCGTGCGCGCTGCGTCGTGGTGGGCGTGGATGACGAGGGTGTGCGCGGCTTCGGGGTCGCCGAGCTCGGCGACGACGTTCGTCGTCGTCTGGCGCTTGAGGAAGCGCCGCAGCGTGCGCTTGCGCCCGCCGGTCAGGTCCTGCCAGATCCCCGCCGCGGCGAGCGCGCCCAGCACCGTTCCCAGACCGCGCCGGCCCGTCAGCACCGCCACGCCGCCCGCGGCGCCGACGCCGTTGAGCACGCCCAGCGGCGTGAAGTAGGTGCCGTGGACCGTCTCCTCGTCGACGGCGACGCGCGCGCCGCAGGCCTGCAGGCGCTCCGCGATCCACTGCGCGGCCTCGGCTTCGCCGGCGGAGCAGGGGAGGCGGTCGAGGGCCGACAGCGCCGCCACGTCGGCGTGCAGCGCCGCCTCCGTCGCGGTGGGGGCCACATCGGACATTCTGCCCCTGAGACTACTGCGGCACGTTCGGGGCACGACTGAACCGAACCTGAACGCAAAGCCCCGGCGGATAAGGTGCCGCCCATGCCCGCCACCGATCCCGACTGCCTGTTCTGCAAGATCATCGCCGGTGAGATCCCGTCGACGATCGTGGACTCCGACGACCGCACGTTGGCCTTCATGGACATCAACCCGGCGACCCGCGGCCACGCCCTCGTCGTGCCGCGCAACCACAGCGCCGACCTGCTGTCGGTCGACCCCGAGGACCTCGCGGCGACCGCGGTCGCCGCGCAGCGCCTGGCGGGCACCGCCAAGGAGGCGCTCGGCGCCGACGGCGTCAACCTCCTCAACTGCTGCGGCGAGGTCGCCTGGCAGACCGTCTTCCACTTCCACATGCACGTCATCCCGCGCTACACCGACGACGCGGTCCGGCTGCCGTGGATCCCGGCCCCCGGCGACACGGACGAGATCTCGGCCGCCGGCCAGCAGATCAAGGAGCAGTCATGAGCGCCGTCGTCCGCCTCGACCAGGACGGTCCCCTCGCCGTCCTGACCTTCGACAGCCCGCCGCTGAACCTCTTCGACGACGCGATGTTCGACGGCCTGCGCGGCGCGATCGACCAGGTCGCGGCCGACCCGCCACGCGGGCTGCTGATCCGCGCCGAGGGCAAGGTCGTCAGCGGCGGGGTGGACGTCGGCAAGGTCTTCGACGGCATGTCGCCCGAGCGCGGGGGCGCGCTGTGGGACGAGCTGCTCGAGGTCATCCACATCATCGAGGAGCTGCCGCTGCCCACGGTGTTCGCCGCGCACGGCCTCTGCCTCACCGCCGCGTTCGAGATCGCGCTCGGGTGCGACATCCTGCTGGCCTCCGAGAAGGCGAGGTTCGGGCTGGTGGAGATCGTCGTCGGCCTGACGCCCTCGATGGGCGGCCCGCAGCGGCTGGCCGAGCGGGCAGGCCCGGCGCGGGCCAAGGAGCTCATCTACACGGGCGAGCTCTACGACGCCGCGACGCTCGAGCGCTGGAACGTCGTCAACCGCGTCTACGCGCCCGACGCCTTCGAGGCGTCCGCGCGCGCGTTCGCCACCAAGATCGCCAACGGTCCCACGCGCGCGCACGCGGCGACCAAGGCGATCGTCCGCGCCCAGAAGGAGGGCGGCGCCCGCGCCGCCGACGCGATCGTGGGGGAGGTGTCCGGCGCGCTCTTCGCGACCGAGGACCTCAAGAACGCCGTGCGCTCGTTCCTGGAGGACGGGCCCGGCCGCGCGACCTACGAGGGGCGCTGAGCGGTGCGTCGCCGGACGGTCGGCCTCGCGGTGGCCACGGCGCTCGTCGCGACCGGCGCGGTCGGCGCCTCGGCGGCGACGGCGCCCGCGCCCACGCTCGTGAAGACGAGCGATCCCAAGGGCGACGTCAGCGCCGCGCCGGACCTCACGCGCGTCTCGTTGACGCGCGGCAGCGACGGGCGGCTGCGCACGTCGCTGACGCTCGCGGCCGCGTGGGACGGCAAGGCGCTGCTGGCCGACAGCGGCCCGCCCGGCTCGGTGTGCCTGAAGGCGTGGACGACGTCCGCGCCGCCCGACACGGTGCCCGACTACCTCGTCTGCGTGACCGCCGACGCCGACGGCGCCCTGCGCGGCTCGGTCCTGCACGAGCGCGCCAACAAGCTCCCCGAGCGCGTGTCCGGCGCCGACGTGTCGCGCCCGAGCACCCGCACGGTCACGCTGCGCTTCTCGCAGTCGGCGATCGGCAACCCGGCGACGCTGCACGTGGCCGGCGAGGCGACGCGCCCCGGCTGCCCGCGCGTCAGCTGCGTCGACCTCGCGCCGGACGCGCCCAAGACGCTGGCCTTCAAGCTGAAGACGGGATGAGCAAGCCTCACGCGCCGTCGCCGCGCAAGGCCTGGGCGACCAGCTTGGGAAACGGCGATGGACCGCTTTGGCGAGCCTTCGCTGCACGTAACAGCCGCAACTTCGCCGCCGGTTCGTGTTGAATGGCCGTGATGCCTCGCTTCCGTACCGTGCTGGCGGCCGTCGTGGGTGCCGGCCTCGCCCTTCCCGCCGTCGTCTTCGCGACGCTGGACAACGTGCCCGTCGTCGATCCCGGCGACGCCACCCCGAGCTGTCCCGACAAGCCCTGCTACGCCCTCGGCCGCACCACGGGCTACCAGGCCAAGGTCGGCACGAACCGCGGGCTCTACACCGTCCCCAAGGACGGCACGCTCGTGTCGTGGACGGTCAAGCTCTCCAAGCCCGGCGTCAAGCAGATCGACTTCTTCAACAAGTCGCTGGGCGGCGAGTCGCAGGCGGCGATCGCCGTGCTGCGCATGGGAACCAAGCTCCACGCGCGCCTGGTCGCCCAGGGCGAGGTCCAGAAGCTCGAGCCGTACTTCGGCCAGACCGTCGAGTTCCCGCTGCAGAAGACCATCCCGGTCAAGAAGGGCTGGGTCATCGGACTGACGGTGCCGACCTGGGCGCCGGCGCTGGCCGCGGGCCTCGGCGGCGACACGTCCTGGCGCGCGAGCCGCGCCAAGGGCACCTGCGACGACAGCCAGGCGCAGACCGCGCAGGCCGTCAACCAGATCGGCCGCTACTACTGCCTCTACCGCACCGCGCGCATCGTGTACTCCGCGCGGATCGTGTCGACGCCGTAGGGGTGCCGTAGGCGGCCAGCGAGGCCGAGGCCCACGACGGCCAGCCGTCGCCGCCGGAGGTGGGTCCCCAGTCGCGATAGCGACACAGTCTCCTAGCCGCCCGCATCCGGCGGCGCGGGCCGCCAGCCCGAATCGTGCCGGTTGGCTCTGGCACGCATCGGGGTCGACCATGAGAGTCGCGGCAGCTCATGGTCCTGACGTCCGATGTCCGGCGACGCGTCGCCACGGTGGTGCCACCCCTGCTCGTCGGGCTCCTCGCCCTTCCGTTCGTGCTCCATCAGAACTCGTGGTGGGAGTGGTCGACGCCGCTGTGGCTGCTGCAGCGCCAGACGGCGTACGTGTCGGCGCACGGAACGCCAACGTCCTTCCTGCACATCGCGGCGGGGGCCTTCTATCCGTTCTACGTGTTCTACGGGGGATTCACGCTCTCCGTCCTCGCCTATCCGTCCGCCGTGCTCGGTGCGTGGACGGTCTTTGCTGCCGTCAGCGTCGGTGCGCTCGTGTCCGGGTACCTCGGAATCTGGTGGGCCGCTCGCAACCTCGGACTATCGCCGGGGACGGCGGTGCTTCCGGCACTGACGTTCGTCACCACCCCCTACGTCCTGTCCGACCTCTATGGGCGCGGCGCATGGGCCGAGTTCGTCGGCGTCAACGCGGTCGCCGTCATGGTCGGCGGTCTGACATCGCTGATGCTGCATCCGGAGCGCCGTCCGACCAGGGCCTGTGCGGCGTTGGTCGGGTCGGCTGCGCTCGTCGCTGGAACGCACAACATCACCATGCTCCTGAGCACGCTCGCGTTGCCGCTCATCGTGGCGGCACTGCTTCCGTTGGCGCTGCACGCGAACGGCGCGTCGGACATCGCCCGACAGCTGGGGCGCGGCATCTTGGCGATCATGCTCGGAGTGGGGCTCACGGGAGCCTGGCTCGTTTCCGACTTGTGGCTGGGACCGCAGACCGATATCGCCGATCCGACGATCAGCGCGAGCGAGCTGTCGAACACCCTCCCACTTCTTCGTGTGGCCAATGTGCTGTCCCCATGGCCCAGCATTCCGGCGGAGTTCCGGCTTCCGATGAAGCCCATGGTCTTCGTTCAGCCTCCGGTACTGGCCATGGCGTTCGCGTCGACCGCCCTCGTGGCGGTCGCGTGGAGACGCCGACGTGGCGCGGACGGGGTCGCCGCCTCCGCGGCCGTGCTGGCGGCGCTCGGCACGTTGTTGCTTCTGGTGATCGTGGAGCCCGGATGGTGGGCAAGCTTTCCTGAATTCATCCGGGTGGTTCAGCATCCGATGAGAGTGGTTCCTTACTTGGCCATCGTGGTCGCGTTGGCGAGTGCCATGGCGTTCGCCGCGATGCCTTCTGGCCGTGGACGACGGATCATGACCGGCGGGCTCGTCATCGTCGCCGCCGCGCATTGCGCCATGGCCGCCTTCATCGTCATCGACTCCAAGGCGGGTCCGAGCTATCCGCCGCCTCAGGGCCACGCGAGCGTGCGCGCTGAAGTTGAGCCCCCGACCTTCGCATATCCACTACTGCCGGCCGTCCAGTTTCGCGTCAGCGACCGGCCGATCGGCATGGGTGCGACGAGATCCGCCTACACCGGTATCTGGAATGCCGAGACGTCAGAAGGCGCAACCCTCAAGGGCACGGGTCGGGTCGGCGAGCATCGCCGAACGGCGGTCGTCTGGTCGCCGTTGGTACGCGTCGATGGTGACGCACGCATCACGGGTCGCAGGGCGGACGGTAGTGCCGTCGTGACGATCACCCACACCGACGGCGCAGGGCGCTGGTCGGCGACCGCCCGGTCCCGGTGCGCGCTGTGCCTGGGCGCGCTGAGCGGTCGCGACCCATGGCAGCTGCTGGCCGGGCGGCTGATGACGCTGCTCAGCGGCATCGTCCTGGCGGGTGCGGTCGTCGTCGCGCTCCACCGCCGCCGGCGGCGCAGAGCCAATCGAGCCGTGGCCGTCGAGGAGAAGATCGACCCGGCCCCCGAGCGAGCGCCCGCGCCGGTCCGGTAGGGCGGGTGCGACGCCGGCGCCCTACGGCGACGCGCAGGCGCCCGGGTTCTGGGCGCAGAAGTCGCTGAAGCCGCCGGAGTCCGTCGTGCCGGTGCCCTGCGGGGTGGTCGCCGTGCCGGTGGCGGTTCCGCCGCTTCCCGTGCCGCCCGTGGCCGCGCCGGTCCCGCCGGTCGTCGCGCCCGTGCCGCCGGTGGTCGCGCCCGAGGTCCCCGAGGTCCCGGAGCCGGTGCCGGCGGTGCCCGAGGTGGACGGCGTGCTCGGCGGCGTCGTGCCGGTGCTCGTGTTCGACGGCGTCGAGCTTGAGGTGTTGCTCGGCGTCGAGCTCGAAGCCGAGCCGCTCGATGACGCGCGGGCGGTCCCGATGGACGCGTTCTCCGGCGCCACGAGATCGGGCGTCGACTTGGGCACGACGTCGTGGAGGGTGCTGCTCCCACCGCAGGCGCTCAGGCCGCCGGTCAGGACGAGCAGGAGAGCCAGGGCCGCGGCGGGACGGCGCATCAGGAGATCAGGCCGGCGACTTGGCGACGGGACCCATACGGCGGCCGCACGTCGAGCAGTCGTTGAGGTCCTTCTGCGCAAGCTGGTCGCACCAGTTGCAGAAGCGGAGGTTCTCGACCGCCCACGGCAGACGGGACGTGGTGGGGGCGAGCGGCAGGACCTTGCCGACGACCTCGAGCGGCTCGCCGGTCTCACGGTCGCGGTAGACCGTGTCGGGCTCCGCCTCGAGCAGGATCTCGCGCCCCGTCGAGGGGGTGCGCATGCGGTAGCGCTGCTTCAGGCTCACGCGGCGAAGCCTAGCGATCGGGGGCGTCGGAGGCAGGGCCAACGGGCATGATGGTCGGCCTTGCGCATCCTGATCTTCCACGGCTATCTGCTCCGCGGCACCGGGTCCAACGTCTACAACGCGCTGCTGGCCACCGCGCTGGCCCGCAACGGCCACGACGTGCACCTCCTCAGCCAGGAGCGCCACCCCGAGGACCTCGACGCGGTCGGCGCCTCGGGCGACTGGGACTCCGGCACGCTGCGGATCCGCCCGCTGCGCCCCGACCGGCGCGTCACCGTCTACCGCCCCGACATCGGCTCGGTGCTGCCCGTCTACGTCGCCGACCGCTACGAGGACCTCGAAGCGCGGACGTACGCCGAGCTCGACGACGCGCAGGTCGCCGACTACGTGGCGCGCAACGTGGCGGCCGCCCGCGAGGTCGCCGAGCTCGTCCAGCCCGACGTCGCTCTGGCCAACCACCTCGTGATGGGCCCGCTGATCGTCGCCCGCGCCCTCGGCGACACGGTGCCCTACGCGGTCAAGGTCCACGGCAGCGCGCTGGAGTACACGGTCAAGCCGCAGCCCGAGCGCTTCCTGCCCGCCGCCCGCGAAGGGTTGGTCCGGGCGCGGACGGTCCTCGTCGGCTCTCGCCACACCGCCGAGAGCCTGTGGGCGGCGATGGACGATCCGGGCCTGCCGGCCCGCACCCGCCTCGGCCCGCCGGGAGTGGACGTGGCCGAGTTCCGGCCGCGCTCGCGCGGCGAGGCCGCTGCGGACCTCCGCCGGCTCGTCGCCGACCTCGAGTCCCAGGCCGCCGCAGCCCCGGTCGCGACGGCGGGCGATCCGCCGGCCTCGGCCTTCAGCATCGACGCCGGCGCCGCCGCCCGCGCCATCGCGCGCCTCGATCCCGAGCGCGACCGCCACGTCGCGTTCGTCGGCAAGCTCATCGTCTCCAAGGGCGTGGACCTGCTGGCGGCCGCCTGGCCGCTCGTCCTGGCCGGGGTGCCCGAGGCCCGCCTGGTCGTCGTCGGATTCGGCGCCTACCGCGAGCCCTTCGAGCGCCTGCTCGCCGCGCTGGCCGCCGGCGATCTCGCCGCCGTCCGCGCGCTGGCCGCCGAGGGTCGCGCGGCCGAGGGCGGACCGCGGTCGGCACTGCAGCTGCTGGACGCCTTCCTGGACGACCTCGACGGCGCGCCCGACCGCGACGCCTACCTGGCCGCCGCGCGCGGCCTCGACGACCGCGTGGTGCTCACAGGCCGCCTGGAGCACGAAGAGCTCGCGCCGCTGCTGGCCGGATGCGAGGCGCAGGTCGTGCCCTCGACGTTCCCCGAGGCCTTCGGCATGGTCGCCGTGGAGGCCGCGGCGTGCGGCGCGCTGCCGGTCGTCGCCGACCACTCGGGCCTCGGCGAGGTTCGCGCGATCCTGGCCGGCGCCGTGCCCGAGGAGGCACGCGACTGGCTGGGCTTCGCCACCGGCCCGCGGGCGGTGCGCGACCTGGCCGAGCGGCTGATCGCGTGGCTGCAGGCGCCCGAGGAGCTGCGCGACGCGGTGCGGAGCGCGCTCGTCGCCACCGCGCGCGAGCGCTTCTCCTGGGACGGCGTGGCCGACGGGGTGATCGCCGCGGCGCGCGGCGAGCACGACGCGCTGCCCGCGCCCTGACCCGTCCGCGTGGACATCTGACCCCGACCTGGACATGTCCTCCGCGGTTGCGGATAGGATCCGCGACGATCATGGGGAAGAGGATCATGCCGCGCGCGGCGCTCTGCGCTGCCCTTGTCACTGCCGTGCCGATGCTGTCTGCCTGTGGGGTCAAAGACCCGCAGGCCGACGTCGTCGCGGGCAAGAAGCTCTTCGTGCAGAAGTGCGGTGCGTGCCACACGCTCGGCCGCGCGGGCACCAAGGGCACGACGGGGCCGAACCTCGACGAGGCGTTCCAGGAGTCGCTGAAGGGGGGCTTCGGCCGCACGGCCGTGCGCGGGGTCATCTACAAGCAGATCCTGTTCCCGAACCGGCTCCCGAGCGCCGACGGCGTGAAGATGCCGGCCAAGCTGGTCGACGGCGACAACGCCCACGACGTGGCGGCCTACGTCGCGTCGGTGTCGGCCGTGGGAGGCAAGGACACGGGGCTGCTGGCCACCGCGGTCCAAGCGGCCGGCGGCGGCACCGCGACCGAGAAGAACGGCGTGATCAGCATCCCGGCCGACCCCAACGGCCAGCTGGCCTACGCCGACGCCAAGGCGATCGGCCAGCCCGGCCCGGTGACGGTCGAGATGCCCAACAAGTCGGGCGTCGGCCACGACATCGTCATCGACGGCCTCGGCAAGGGCCAGGTCGTCACGGAGGGCACGTCGTCGTTCAAGGCCGACCTCGCGGCGGGTCAGAAGTACACGTACTACTGCTCGGTGCCGGGGCACCGACAGGCCGGCATGCAGGGCACGCTGACGGTCAAGTAGCGCACGGGCGGTGCGGAGCCCGCGCCGTCGTCGGTCCCCCGGTAGGGGCACTGCCGCGCCTCAGAGCGCGCGGGCGAGCAGCACGACGGCGATCAGCACGCCGAAGATCGCCACGACGACCATCAGCACGCGGAACGCCGCGGCCTCGGTGCGAAACGGGGCCAGCACGCGCTCCAGCAGCGCGTTCCAGTCCCGGCCGCCGTCGTCGGTCGGCTCGTCGGCCGGGCCCATCAGATGACGTAGATCGTCGTGTACACGACGATCCACATGACGTCGACGAAGTGCCAGTAGATCCCGGGCACCTCGAGACCCTGGTGGTGCTCGGGGGAGAAGTGTCCCCTGAACGAGCGGACGGTCACCATCCCGAGGAGCAGCAGGCCGATCGTCACGTGCGCGCCGTGCAGGCCCGTGAGGCTGAAGAAGACCGTCGCCTGCGCGTTGTCCTGCGGCGCGAACCCGATGTGGACGTACTCGTTGATCTGGATGAACAGGAACGTCAGGCCGAGCAGGAACGTGGCCGTCATGCCGGCCTGCAGGCCGAAGCGGTTGCCGTTCTTGATGGACGTCTGTGCCCAGTGCAGCGTCAGCGAGGACGACACGAGGATCGCCGTGTTGACGCCGGCGACGGCGACCGGGAGGTCCTTGCCGTCGACCGGGAACCAGGTGTGCCCCTCCGCCACGACCCTGATGAAGAAGTAGGCCGTGAAGAAGGCCCCGAACACCATGATCTCGCTGATGATGAACAACATCATCCCGAGCAGCGCGGGCTCGACCCGCGAGCTGCGGTTGGCCGGCGGCGGCCCGTGATGGTGGTCGTCGTGGCCGTGGGCGGCCGGGATCGAGGCAGCTTCCATGGTCTCTCTCTAGGCGGCGTTGGCGGACGAGCGCTCGGCGGTCTCGACGTGCTCGACCGGCTTGTGGCTGGCCTTGCGCACGCGCTCGATCAGGTCGGCGCGCAGCCAGCCCGAGCGGGTCGCCGGAAGGGTCGAGATGACGATGTCGTCGACGCGGAAGAACTGCAGCGCGTTCATCGTCGCGGTGTACGGGTCGGGGTCGCCGATCATGCCCGCGGCGATCAGCCCCTCGGAGATCAGGCGGTCGACCACCTGGGCCATGCGCGCCCGGGCGCGGGCGGCGTGCTGGCCCTCGCCGCCGTCCTGCGGGACGATGACGATGAAGAGCGTGCCGCGCTTGTCCGCGGCGGCCTTCTCCTTCAGCGCGGACAGGAGCTCGTCGCCGCTGGCCGTCCGCGCCGCCACGACCAGCGTGACGTGGAACGGGATGCCCTCGGCGTCGATGTCCTGCACGACGTGCGTGACGGGCAGGCCGCTGGCCTGCTCGATGCGCTCGATGAGGTCGCGGCGCAGCCAGCCCGAGATGGTCGCCGGGTAGGTCGAGACGATGATCTCGTCCGGCTGGTGCTCGGCCACCGCGTCCATCGTCGCGGTGTACGGATCCGGATCGCCGATGTCGCCGATGGCCGTGATGCCCTGGTCGCGCAGGAAGCGGCGGGCCAGGTCGATGCGCACCTTGGCGGCGTCGAAGACGAAGTCGTCGTAGATGATGTTGCCGTGCTTGGGCCGGTTGCGCGGCACGCACACGACGACGCGCGTGCCGTCGCCGCTGTGCTCGGCACGGTCCTTGATGACGTCGAGCAGCTTGGCGCCCGCGAGCGTCTCGTTGGCGACCACCAGGATGGTTCTCATGGCGTGCGGCTCCTTCTCACTCGGTCGGCGGCTGGGCGTGGGTGCCCGCCGGTGTCGGCTTGGCCTCGGCCGCGGCGGGCGGCGCGAAGATGCCGTGCACCGCACCGGGGACGCCGTACTCGTACGGGCCGCCCACGACGGTGGGCACCTGGTCGAAGTTGAACACCGGCGGCGGCGAGGAGACCTGCCACTCCAGCGTCAGCGCCCGCCACGGGTTGGCGGGGGCGCGGGCGCCGCCGCGCCACGAGGCGATCATGTTGTAGGCGAAGATCAACGTGCTGATGCCCAGCGCGAACGACGCCAGCGAGATCACCAGGTTCCACGTGGCGAACTGGTCGGCGTAGTCGGCGACGCGCCGCGGCATGCCCTTGACGCCGATGAGGTGCATCGGCGCGAACGTCAGGTTGAAGAAGACGAACGTCAGCCAGAAGTGCAGCTTGCCGAGGCGCTCGTCGTACATCCGGCCCGTCATCTTCGGGAACCAGTAGTAGACGCCGGCGAAGATCGTGAACAGCGATCCGCCGAAGAGCACGTAGTGGATGTGGGCGACGATGAAGTAGGTGTCGCTGACGTGGATGTCGATGGGGATCATCGACAGCACCACGCCGGAGATGCCGCCGCAGGTGAACATCGTCAGGAAGCCGAGCGCGAAGAGCATCGGCGTGTCCAGGCGGATCACGCCCCGCCACAGCGTGGCGAGCCAGCTGAAGATCTTGATGCCCGTCGGCACCGCGATGATGGCCGTGGTGATCATCATCGGCACGCGGATCCACGACTGCATGCCCGAGACGAACATGTGGTGGGCCCAGACCGTGAACCCGAGGACCACGATCGCCAGCAGCGAGAAGGCCATCATCCGGTAGCCGAAGATCGGCTTGCGGGACTTGACCGACAGGACCTCGCTGACGATGCCGAAGCCCGGCAGCATCATGATGTACACGGCCGGGTGCGAGTAGAACCAGAAGACGTGCTGGTACATCAGCACGTCCCCGCCCTTGGCGGCGTTGAAGAAGTTGAAGCCCAGCGCGTAGTCCAGCAGCACGAAGAACTGCGAGGCGGCGATGAACGGCGTGGCGATCACCACGAGCAGCGAGGTCGAGAAGTTCGCCCAGGCCAGCAGCGGCATCCGGAAGAACGACATGCCCGGCGCGCGCATGGTGATGATGGTCACCAGGAAGTTCAGCGCCGTCGCGATCGACGACGCGCCGGCGAACTGCACGGCGATCGTGAAGAACATCTGCCCGAGCGGCGCCGATGTCGAGAGCGGGGCGTAGGCCGTCCAGCCGCTGGCGAACGAGCCGCCGGGGGCGAAGAAGGACGCCAGCATCATGACGCCGGCGATCGGCAGCAGCCAGAACGACAGCGCGTTGAGCCGCGGGAACGCCATGTCGGGCGCGCCGATCATCAGCGGCAGGACGTAGTTCGCCAGGCCCGCGAACACGGGGATGATGAACAGGAAGATCAGGATCGACGCGTGGACGCTGAAGAGCCCGTTGAACGTGTTGGAGTCCACGAACTGGCGGCCCGGCTGCGCGAGCTCGGCGCGCATCAGCATGGCCATCAGGCCGCCCACGAACAGGAAGAAGAACGAGTGGACGGTGTACTGGATCCCGATGACCTTGTGGTCGGTGTTCGGGTAGAAGTACGACTTCCACGACGTCGCGCCGTGGCCCGAGTGATCCTCGGGCCGCGTCGGCTTGCCGGCCGCCCAGTAGAACCAGTAGTCGAAGGCGCCGAGCCCGATCAGGAACGCGAAGGGCAGGACGAACATCGAGATGAGGACGAACGACTCGGCCTCGAGGTAATGGCTGTAGGTGCCGTGCCCGTAGAGCATCCGCACGAGCCAGCTGATGCCGACGCTGAACGCGGCGCCGCACAGCATGAACGCCGCGGCGCGGGTCCAGCCGGGCTGACGCACTCGGACGGTCACTTGGCCGCCACCTCCTCGAGGTACTTGACCAGGGCATCCACTTCGGGCTTGCTCAGCAGCTTGGCGTAGGTGGCGGGCATGATGCCCTTCGAGAAGCCCTGCGCGACCTCCGCGTCGGGCTGCAGGATCGACTGGCGGATGAACGCCTCGTCCTTGCCCTTCAGGACCGTGTCGAGATCGGGGCCGACGCCGCCGGCGGTGCCCGCGTCGGCCAGCTTGTGGCAGGCGCCGCACGCGGTCGCGCCGGTCTGCTGGTTGCCCTCGCTGAAGAGCTTCTTGGCGTCGACCGCGGGGGCCGCGCCGCCGGCGGCGGGCGCCGTGGCGGCGGGCGCCGTGGCGGCGGGCTTGGTCATCTTCGCGACCCAGGCGTCGAACTTCGGCTTGCTCAGGACGTGCGCCGTCTGGCGCATGAAGGCATGCCCGAGGCCGCAGAGCTCGGCGCAGACCACCGGATAGCCGTCAGTGGGGGTGAGCTTGGTCGGCGTGACGCGGTAGTGGGTCGTGAGGCCCGGGACGGCGTCGATCTTCATCCGCCAGGCCGGCACCCAGAAGTCGTGCAGGACGTCCTTGGTGGTGACGTTGAAGTGCACCGACTCACCCACGGGGACGTACAGCTGGGCGGAGGAGAACTTCTTGCCGCCCTCGTTGTAGTCGAAGGTCCAGGTGAACTGCTGGCCGTGGACGGCGATGTTGCGCTCGCTCCCGGCGGCGGGAGCCTTCTCGATGTCGTGCAGCACGAGGTAGGCGTAGGTGCAGAGCGATACGAGCATGATCGCCGGGATCGCCGTCCAGATCACCTCGAGCTTGGTGTTGCCGTGGATGGGCGGGCCGTCGAGGTGCTCCTCGCCCGGACGCATCCGGAAGTCCCGGGCGGCGAACAGCACCACCGTCGTCACGAGGACGAACACCGGGACCGAGCAGATGATCAGCACGTTCCACAACGTGTCGATCTTGTCGGCCTGCTTGCTCCCCTGAACGGGGAACCAATTGATTGCGAGCCCGAGGGCGATGCCTAGGGCTGACGCGATGAGGCCGACGATCGCCATCTGCTGAATGGCGCGCCGGCCCCCTCGTCCTCCCAGGGGATCCGCCTCGGCTCGAGTGCTCTCCTCACCCATAGCCCGGCGATCCTATGTGCAGGGCTAGACGGTGCGCAATGCGGATCCGCAGTTCGCGGACGTGAGTTGCCGTCGCAGGCGGCTAGAACACCGCGCCGCCGGCCGCCACGGAGGCCGTCTGCGGGGCTCCCAGGCGCCCCTGGGCGCGGAAGTCCGAGGGCGCGACCCCGTGGTGGCGCCGGAACGCCTTGGCGAACTGGGCGGGCTGGCGGTAGCCCACGCGGTGGGCGACGTCGCGCACCGTCAGGCCGCGGATGCGCAGCAGGTCGGCCGCCCGCTCCATGCGGACGCCGGTCAGGTGCTCGCGGAAGGTGGTGCTGCCGATCTCGCTGTAGGCCCGCTGGAGCTGGCGCCGGGACGACGCCACGCGGCGGGCGATGTCGTCCAGGGAGAGGTCGGAGGCGAACTCGGACTCGACGATCGCGACGGCGTCTTCGAAGAGGCTTGTCCGCAGGCGGATGGTGGCGGGTCGATGCATGGCGTCTGGTGGGGAGTACGTCCGGAGCTGCCGATCGGATCATCGAGCACGTTGGCGGATGCCCGCGCCGATGATAGATTGAAGCTTGAGGCAATCGTTGCAAGCTGATCGACGGAAGGGAACGAGCACGGCATGCAGGTTCGCGACGGAATGAGCAGCATGGTCCTCACCGTGGGACCGGGCCACACGCTCCGCGAGGCGGCGAGGCAGATGTCCTCGCGCCACGTCGGCGCCGCCGTGGTGCTCGATCCCGACGCCGCTGGCCCGGGCATCCTGACCGAGCGCGACGTGCTCGACTCGATCGGCCGCGGTCAGGACCCGGATACCGAGGTCGTGGCCGACCACCTGACCAGCGATGTCGTCTACGCGGCGCCGGAGTGGTCGCTCGAGGAGGCCGCCGTCGCGATGGTGCGCGGCAGCTTCCGCCACCTGATCGTCTACGACCAGGGGGAGATCGTCGGGGTCCTGTCGGTGCGCGACGTCGTGCGCTGCTGGACCGACGACGGAGCGATCTGCGACGTGCCGGAGAGCGCACCAGCCGGGGCACAGGTGCGCTGAAAGCGCCCGCTGGGCCGGGGGAGGCCCGGGCGCCGACGGAGGGCGGGGGCTTCTGGCGCCCGCCCTTCTGGCGCTAGTCCTCGCCGCCCTCGTGATGGGCGGGCAGCTCGGCGATGTCGCGACGCGTGTCCGCGATCCAGCGGATCAGCGTCCACACGGTCAGGATGAGGCCCGTGACGACGAGGACGGTCGAGACGGTCACGCCGACGAGCGCGATCGTGATGCCGACCGTCAGCAGCAGCGGCTGGATCGAGCCGCCCGGGAGGTGGATCTCCTCGCCGACGTCGGGGAGCTTCGGATCGACCGGGCTCACGAGACGTACACCGCGGCGGCGACGAAGGTCAGGCCGAACATGACGAAGCAGACGGCCCCCGCGATGAGGCCGGTGCGCACGTTCTTACGGGCGAGGTTGCGATCCATACGGCTTCGGATTCTCCCAGACGGGGCTACAGCTTGACGTCCGCCACCATCGCGACGAACAGCAGCGCGAGGTAGAGGAGCGAGAACAGGTAGAGGCGCAGAGCGGCCTTGCGGTCGGCCTGGCGCTTCAGGAGCGCGGCGAGGCCCACGAACACGACCCCGAGCACCAGTGACGCGACGAGGTAGATGGCGTCGAGCCCGCCGCCGCCGCAGAAGGGCAGCTGGGTCACGGCGTACAGCAGCACGCTGTAGAGCAGGATCTGGCGGCGCGTCTCGTCCTCGCCGCGCACGACCGGCAGCATCGGCACGCCGACCTTCGCGTACTCGTCCTTCATCAGGAGCGACAGCGCCCAGAAGTGCGGAGGCGTCCAGAAGAAGACGATCGCGAACAGGTAGATCGGCAGGCCCGTGAGCTCGCCGGTGACGGCGGCCCAGCCGACCAGCGGCGGCACGGCGCCCGCGGCGCCGCCCCACACGATGTTCTGCCACGTGCGGCGCTTGAGCCACACGGTGTACATCAGCGTGTAGCCCAGGAACCCGGAGAACGACAGGGCGGCCGCGAGGACGTTGGTCGTCAGCGTGAGCCAGACGAACGCCAGGATCGCCAGCCCGATGCCGAACCACAGCGCCGTCGCGGGGGCGATGCGCCCGGCCGGGATCGGCCGCGTGGCCGTGCGGGCCATCTGGGCGTCGATGTCGCGGTCGTACCAGTGGTTGACCGCCCCGGCCCCGCCGGCCGACAGGTAGCCGCCCAGGCACGTCGCCAGGATCAGCCCGATGGACGGGGTGCCGGCGACGAGCATGGTAATCACGGTCGTCAGCAGCAGCAGCGACTGGACCTTGGGCTTGGTCAGCGCCAGCAGGTCGGCGGCGACCTGACGGACACCCGATGCCGGCAGTGCGGCGGTGGTTGCGGGGGATGCCTCCATGGCGTGGCGAGCCTACCGCCCGGTCCTAGTGCTCGTCGCCGCCGTGGGCGGCGAGGCGACCTGCCTCGACCGGCGTGGGCGACGACGGGTCGACGTTGCCGCCGGTCTGCGCGAGCACCTGGCGACGGATGTCCTTCATCGGCTCGACGGAGCGGATGCGGGGCACGGCGTCGAAGTTGTTGACGGGCGGCGGCGAGGTGGTGAACCACTCGAGCGTGTTGCCCTTCCACGGGTCGGGCCCGGCGATCGGGCCCTTCTTGAGCGACACGAGCACGTTGATCGCGGTCACGAGGATGCCGAGGCCGAGGATGAAGGCGCCGATCGTCGAGATCAGGTTCAGGATCGCGAGGTCCTGGATGTCTGAGTACTCGTAGATCCGTCGCGGCATGCCCTCCATGCCCGCGGAGTGCTGCACCAGGAAGGTGGTGTGGAACCCGATGAGCATCAGCCAGAAGCTGGTCTTGCCCAGGCCCTCGCCCAGCATGCGGCCCGACATCTTCGGGAACCAGTAGTAGAGGCCCGCGAAGATCGCGAACACCGCGCCGCCCATGAGCACGTAATGGAAGTGCGCGACGATGAAGTAGGTGTCGTGCAGCTGCCAGTCGACGGGGAACACGGCGACGAAGATGCCGGTGATGCCGCCGATCAGGAACGTCCCGATGAAGCCGACCGCGAACAGCAGCGACGTCGTGTACTCGATCGTCCCTCGCCAGAGCGTCGCGATCCAGTTGAAGATCTTGACGCCCGTGGGCACCGCGATGAGGAACGAGCTCATCATGAAGAAGATCAGGACCAGCGACGGGCTCGGCGTCGTGAACATGTGGTGCGCCCACACGAGGAGGCCGAGGAAGGCGATGACCAGCGTCGCCGCGGCGATCGCCTTGTAGCCGAAGATCGGCTTGCGGGCGAAGACCGGCAGGACCTCGGAGATGATGCCGAAGCCCGGCAGCACCATGATGTACACCTCGGGGTGGCCGAAGAACCAGAAGAGGTGCTGCCACAGCAACGGCGAGCCGCCGTTGGTCGGGTCGTAGAAGTGCGTGCCGAAGTGGCGGTCGGTCAGCAGCAGCGTGACCGCGGCCGCGATGACCGGCAGCGCGAGGATCAGCAGTACCGCGTAGGTGAGGATCGCCCAGACGAACAGCGGCAGGCGGCCCCAGCCCATGCCGGGCGCGCGCATGTTCGCGATCGTCGCGTAGAAGTTGATCGCGCCGACCAGCGAGCTCAGGCCGGTGAGGTGGATGAGGAAGATCCACGCGTCGACGCCGCCGGAGGGCAGGTAGTCGGTGTCGCTCAGCGGCGAGTAGCAGGTCCAGCCGCACTCGGGCGGGCTGAAGAAGATCGAGGCGTAGAAGACGAGGCCACCGGCCGCCAGGAGCCAGAACGACAGCGCGTTGAGCTTCGGGAAGGCCATGTCGCGCGCGCCGATCATCAACGGCACGAAGTAGTTGCCGAACCCGGCCATGACCGGCACGACGAACAGGAAGATCATCGTCGTCCCGTGCATCGTGAACAGCTCGTTGTAGGTTTGCGGCGTCAGCAGGTCGTTGTTCGGGACCGCGAGCTGCAGGCGGATGAGCAGTGCCTCGACGCCGCCCAGGATGAAGAACCCGAACGTCAGGACCAAGTACATGATCCCGATGCGCTTGTGGTCGGTCGTGGTGACCCACGACGTCCAGCCGGTGGGGGCCGGCTCGACCCTGTGCGCGACGACCTGGGGAAGGGGCGCGACGGTGGTGGTGGGAGCTTCGACGGTGGCGGCCATGCGAGTCAGTCAGGTCCTCGGGACTACGGGGTCTGGGTGGTGGAGCTGTCCAGCTTCTTGCGCTCCGCGGCCGCGGCTTCCTCGGCGGCCTTGATGTCGGTCTTGCGCTGCTCGAGCCACCGCTGGTACTCGTCGACCGACACGGCGCGGACGCGGGCGGTCATGTTGGCGTGGTTGCGGCCGCAGAGCTCGGCGCACTGGCCGAAGAAGACGGTCCCGCCCGGCTTGAGGCCGAACTTGCCGGGGACCTTGAACCACGTGTGGTTGGTGTAGCCGGGGATGGCGTCGAACTTGCCGCCGAGCTTCGGGATCCACCAGGAGTGGGCGACGTCCTGGGAGCCGATGTCGAGCGTCACCGTCGTGTTGACCGGGACGACCATCTCCTCGTAGGCGAACGGCGCGCCGAGGTTCTTGCCCGTGCGGCAGTCGTCGGCGTACGTGTAGCGCCAGATGTACTGCTGGCCGTTGACGCAGATGTTCAGCGACTTGCCGTTGGGCGGCAGGCGACGGCTCGTGTCGGCCAGCTGCAGCCCGTCGGGGCCGCTGTCGGGCGGGTTGCGGATGTCGTCGAGCTTGACGAACGTCAGCGTGGCGAGGATCACGAGGATCACCGCGGCGCCGACGGTCCAGCCGATCTCCAGGCGCGTGTTGCCGCGGATCTGCGCGGCGACGGCGCCCTTGCGGGCCTTGAACTTGAAGACGGAGTAGAGGAGCACGCCCTCCACGCCCACGAAGACGATGATCGCGACGGCGAAGACGAACTTGTAGAGCCAGTCGATGTCGTCGGCGTTCGGCGATCCACCCGACTCGGGGGACCAGAGGTCGGCCGAAGCGATCGGGGCGAGCACGAGTGCGCCGGTCACTACGACGAGCAGGGTGAGGAGCAGTCGGCGCGAAGTCATGAGGTTGCGAAGGCGAGAGGTGTCCAAGGCGGCGGGGATTCTATTCATGAACCGGCACGGGGCGGCCGCTCGCCGACAGGGGCAGGCGCGGGCGGACTCGGTTCGGCACCGTACGGGTGTTCGATGTCGCCGGCCGGACGGTCATCGACCCTGGAACTCGGCCGGGCGCTTCTGCAGGAACGCCGACACGCCCTCCATGAAGTCGTCGGAGTGCGCCATCTCCTGCTGGATCCCGGCCTCGAGCTCGAGCTGCCCCTCCATGCGCGCGAAGAGCCAGGCGTTCAGCTGGCGCTTGATGGCGGCGTGGGCCGCGGTCGCGCCGGCGGCGAGGCGGTCCACCAGCGCCTCGACCTCGGCGTCGAAGGCGTCGTCGGCCACGGCGCGGTTGATCAGCCCCCATTCGGCGGCCTGCCGCGCGCCGACGCGCTCGCCGAGCATCGCCATCTCGGCCGCGCGTGTGAAACCAACCCGCTCCGGGACGAAGAGCGACGAGCCGCCGTCGGGGGCGAGCCCGATGTTCACGAACGCCAGCAGGAAGTACGCCGACTCCTTGGCGACGACGAGGTCGGCGGCCAGCGCGAGCGAGAGGCCGATGCCGACCGCCGGGCCGTTGACGGCGGCGACGACCGGCTTGGGCATGGTCCGCACGCCGGTGATGATCGGGTGGTAGCGCTCGGTCAGCGCCTTCTGCACGTCGGGCCGCCCCTGCGCGCTGAGCTCCTCGCCGCTGAGATCCTTGAGGTCGGCGCCCGACGAGAACCCGCGACCCGCGCCCGTGATGCAGACCGCGCGCACCGAGTCGTCCTGAGCGACCTGTTCCACGGCCGCGCGCAGGTCGAGGCCGAACTGCTTGTTCCACGCGTTCATCGACTCCGGGCGCGACAGCTCGATGGTGGCCGCGCCGCCGCGCCGGTGGACGTTGATCGTCGCGAACTCGCTCATGGCGCGGATCCTATGGGCGAGCCCGACGACGCACGTTCGTCGCGAAGCCGTTGCGGGGCCTGGCCCCGTTGCGGGGTTGCCGTTTCGTTGCGGGGCCTGGCCCCGTTAACGTGGGGGTATGGCCGACAGACCGGTGATCGGGTTGTGCGCCGCGATCGAGCGGGCGCGCTGGGCTGCGTGGGATCAGCCCGCGCACCTGCTGCCGCGCGAATACGGCGACGCCGTGCAGCGCGCCGGCGGCATCGCCCTGCTGCTGCCGCCTGACCCGCGCGCCGTCGACCATCCCGACGAGCTGCTGGACCTGCTCGACGGGCTGATCCTGGCCGGCGGCTCCGATGTCGACCCCGCCGCCTACGGCGCCGAGCGCCACCCCGAGACCGTGGGCACCAACCCCGAGCGCGACGCGTTCGAGCTGGCCCTGGCCGGCCGCGCGATCGAGCGCGACCTCCCGTTCCTCGGCATCTGCCGCGGGATGCAGGTGCTCAACGTCGCCCGTGGCGGCACGCTGCTGCAGCACCTGCCCGAGAGCCACGGCCACGACGACCACCGCCGCACCTCCGGCACCTTCGACGGCAATGACCACCTCGTGCGGCTGCAGTCCGCCTCGCTGGCGGCGCGGGCCGTGGGCGAGGAGTCGCACCGCACGCTCAGCCACCACCACCAGGCCGTCGACGCGGTGGGCGAGGGGCTGGTCGTGACCGGCCACTCCGCGCTGGACGACCTGCCCGAGGCGATCGAGCTGCCCGACCGCCGCTACGTCCTCGGCGTCCAGTGGCACCCGGAGGTCGACGAGACGAGCCGGCTCATCGGCTCGCTGGTCGACGAGGCGCGGGCGCGGGCCGTCGGAGCAGCCCGCGCCGCGTAGCGCCGAACGCGGCTACGCCAGCGAGCGGAGCAGCTCCTCGAGGCGCTCGTAGCCCTCGGTCATGCCGTCCTTCATGCCCGACGCGAGCGTGGCGTCGCGGGCCTCCGGGGAGTCGTAGAGGACCGTGACCGTCGCGGTCGTGCGGCCGTCCTGCTCGGTGAAGACGATCGTGTTGCGCGTCTCGCCCGGGAAGTCGTCGAACGACTCGACCGCCACGATTCGCTCGGGCGGCGACACCTCGAGGTACGTGCCGCCCATGGCCATCACCGCGCCGTCCGAGCCGCTCCAGGCCCAGCGATAGGTGCCGCCCACGCGCAGGTCGATCTCGCACGTGACCATGGTGAAGATGGCCGGGCCCATCCAGTTGGGCAGGTGCTCGGGCTGCGTGAACGCCGCGAACACGAGCTCGCGCGGGGCGTCGAAGCTGCGGGTGATGACGATCTCGCGATCGCTCGGCGTCGTGAACGTCGTGTCGCCGTTGCGGGTGGTGCTGCTCATGGCTTGCTCTCCTCGTCCTGCAGTCGTTTGAGGTAGTCGTCCAGGCGCTCGTAGCTCTCGTCCCAGAAGCGGCGGTACTCCTCCGCCCACTTCGAGACCTCCTTCAGCGGCGTCGCGTCGAGCCGGCACGGACGCCACTGCGCGTCGCGGCCGCGGGTGATGAGCCCGGCGCGCTCCAGCACCCGCAGGTGCTTGGAGATCGCGGGCCCGCTCATCGCGAACGGCGCCGACAGCTCCTTGACCGTGGCCTCGCCCGCCGTGAGGCGGGCGAGGATCGCGCGGCGGGTGGGGTCGGCGAGGGCGGAGAAGGTGGCGCTGAGGGGGTCGATGGCCATGAAGTTAACCTGGTGGTTAGATAACCAATTGGTTTTATACGCGAGGCGCCGCGGCGTGTCAAGGGGAGCCGGGAAGATCGACGCGCGCCAGCTCGGCGAGCGGGAACGGCGGCGGCTCGGTGCTCGCCCGGTAGCGCGCGAACTCGGCCGCCCCGAGCGACGCGAACGCGGCCTCGACGAGCTCGGCGTAGGCGCGCTGCACGACGACCTCAGCCGTTCCCGCGCGGCCCGCCGCCACGCGCGCCCGCCCCGGCGCCCGCCCGACGTAGGCCCACACCGGCCCGTCGCCGTCCGCGACCGCGGGGGCGACGGCGGCGGTCACGTCGAGGCGCTCGTACTGGCGCTCGCGCTCGTCGAGGCGGGCCAGCGCGGCGTCGGCGACGGGCAGCAGGCCGCCGTTGACCGCCGTCCCGGCGTCGGGCGCGAGGTCGAGGAACGCGACCGACACCGGCGGCCGCGTGCCGTCGGGCAACTCATACACCTTGTATCCCGGCACCGCGACGCGGTTGTCCATGGCCACGCCCCAGACGCGCCGGTGGCCGCGCAGCGTGACGATCCGCGCCGCGCCCGTCACCAGCGAGCCGTAGCCGAAGACCTGGGCGGGGGACACGACCGCGCGCGATCCTAGGTCAGCGGCACCGTCGTGCCGCCGCGCACCAGCGCGACCGACCGCACCTGCGGCGTGCCGGCGCTGGAGGTCCAGTCGTGCTGGGCGGTGAACTGCGAGTAGCCCGTGGCCGCCGGGAACCGCACCGTGGAGTCACGGCCGGCCGGGATGGTGTAGGCCTTGCCGGCGACGGTCACGGTCTGCGGCACGCGGCCGCCGCGGTAGCGGACCTGCACGGTCGCGGGCGCGTCGAGCCACAGCGCCCCGGTGAGCGCGGCGCGGCAGGTGATCGGCACGGTCGGCGGCGTGATGTCGGGAACGTCGGAGTGGTAGTCGGGCGTGCGCCGCGGGCACGGCAGGATCACGAGCGACTGCGCCCGCGGGATCGCCGCCGGGGCGACCTCGACCAGGCGGCCGACGTTCGGATGCGAGGCCGACCGGATCTCGTCGCGGAACGTCACGCGCGCCGACGGGTCGTTGATGAGGAAGCGGTGGGGAACCGGCCCGCAATCGGGCTGCACCTCGACCGCGCCGGACACCGCGAACTGGAACGTGCAGATCTTGCCCTCCACGCGGCGGCCGGCGAGCCCGGCCTTCGGGCCGTAGGCCTGCGTGATGGAGCGGTTGAAGAAGTCGAGGTCGTCGAACTGCGGGGCGTTCTGCGTGATGCCCAGCAAGGCGACGGGGCCGCCGGTGTGGTGGTCGACCCACTCGAGGTCGGCCGGCAGCGTGGTGCGAAACGAGGAGCCGGTCTTGTCCATCTGCCACCAGCTCGCCTGGCCCTGTACCGCGAAGACGGCGCCGAGCACCGCCGCCAGCACGAGCGCGGCACGCGCGCCGCCCCGGCGCCACAGCCCCGCCGCGACGGCGAGCGTCGCCAGCGCGACGACCGTCAGCGCGAGGCCCGTGCCGAGGCCGAGCACCTGGTGCACGCGGTAGGCCGTCGCCCACGTCGCGCGCTCCTCGCCCATCATCTCGATGCCCGGCCGGGCCAGCAGCGTGAGCGCCAGCAGCCCCGCGATGGCCAGCGACGCGCGCGTGAGTAGCTGCGGGCGCGTCATGAGCAGCGTGGCGAGGATCAGCGCGAGCGGCACGGCGTAGGTGACGTAGCGCCCGATGCCCGAGACCGCCGGCGGGTAGCCGGCGAGGAAGAAGCCGCTCTGCAGCGCGGTCGCCAGCGCCGCGGGCCAGAAGACCGCCAGCAGCGGGCCGGTCGCGTCGTCGCGCCACGCGCGCGGGGAGACGAGCGCGCCCGCAGCCAGCAGCACCGGCGCGAACGCGCCGAGCGCCACGAGCTCCAGCAGCTGCAGGCCGGTCTTCGACAGCACGCGGCCCAGCGAGGGCCGCAGGTCGAAGAACCCGGCGTAGTCGCCGGTCACCGACGGGACGACGAGCGCGACCAGGGCGAGGCCGAGGAACGCGGTCGCCGTCGTCAGCAGGTACGGGCGATGGGCCATCAGCCGCACCCGGCGCTGCGCGGGGTCGCGCAGCGCGTCGAGCAGGAACGCGGCCAGCAGGGCCGGCACGAGCACCGCGAGCTGGATGCGCGCCCACGTGGCGAGGACGAGGAGCCCGAGCGCCAGCCACCCGAGGCGGCTGCCGGGGCGTCGCAGCGCCATCACCGCGACGCACAGCGCCGCGGTGGCCAGCGGGAACGCGAGGACCTCGGTGACGGTCTCGGCGCTGGTCAGCATCCACGTGCCGGCGACCGAGAGCGCGGCCGGCACGAGCGCCAGGCGCGGGCCGACGAGCTCGCGCGCGAGGAGCCAGACGGGCACGACCTGGGCGCACAGCACGAGCGTGCCGAGCACCTTCGACGCGTGGTAGGCGTCGACGGTCGAGTGCAGGAGCGCGTACGCCGGAGCGAGGAAGTACACGTACAACGCCGCCGACTGGTCGACGTGCGCGCCACGCCAGTCGAAGCCCTGGCCGTCGGCCAGCGATCGTGCGAGGTGCGAGTACCGGAACTCGTCCGGGAACAGCACGGGCAGCGGCGAGTGCAGCGCCAGCACGACGTAGAGCGCGGCGGCCACGACGTACAGCCCGGCCAGCAGGAGCCAGGGAGACACGCCGCGGCCGGCCGATGGCGCCGGGGCGTCGCGGTCGCGCCGCGGCGCGGGTGGGGGCTCGGCGGCCCGCACGGTGCTCATCCCCAGGGACTGTAACCGGCCGACCTGCCGCTCCGGCACGGCCCGCAGGCGGGGCTCAGGCGGCGGCGCGGCCGACGGCCTGCGCGACGCCGGCCCGGGCGCGGCAGACCAGCGCCTTGCTGGCGCCGGCCGACACGCCGAGCACGCGGCCGATGTGCGAGTGCGAGCGGTCCTCGAGCTCGTGCATCACCAAGGCTCGGCGCTGGCGCTCGGGCAGGGCCTCCACGCCGCCGACGACCTCGTCGAGCCGCTCGCGGCGGGCGATCGTCGAGACCGGTCCCGGGCCGTGGTCGGCGAGGAACGCCTCGTGCGGGTCGAGGTCGGTCGTGCGGTTGGGCTTGCGGAGCTGGTCGAGGCAGCGGTTGCGCACGATGGCGTGCAGCCACGGACGCAGCGCGATCTCGGCGTCGCCGTGGGTGATCGAGCGCAGCGCGCGGACGAAGGCGTCCTGGACGCATTCCTCGGCGTCGTGGTGGCGGCCGCCGAGCACCTGGCGGGCGTAGGCCATCAGCTGCGGCTCGTAGCGGCGGACGATGGCGGAGAAGGCGGCATCCGAGCCTGCACGGACGGCGGCGACAAGGGCCTCGTCGGTGGCCGAGCCGGCGCGCGGGGCACGCGCCTTGGAGGTGGAGGTGAGGACCGGGTTCATGCTCACCATGGTCGCCCCGACGGCGCCGCGCGACCAGCGACCCCGGGGCTACACCTTGCACACCCCAGGTGAGGCCGGTCCACACCTAGGGGTCATCGGTCAGGGGCTGGGACTACCCTGGACGGCAGTGTCCGACGACTCCCCGCTCGCCGCCCACGCCGCGTCGCCCGCCGAGCTCCAGGAGCGCCTGAGCGCCGAGCGCGCCGGCGATCCGTACGTCGTGCTGCGCGACGGCGGCGGCCGCCAGCAGCTGCTGCGCCTCGCCGGCGAGCGGCTCAGCGTCGGCCGCGGCGAGACCAACGACGTCCCGCTGCCGTGGGACACGGAGGTCAGCCGGCTGCACGCCGAGCTCGAGTGCATCGCGGGCGAGTGGACGATCGTCGACGACGGGCTCAGCCGCAACGGGACGTTCGTCAACGGCACGCGCATCTCCGGGCGCGCGCGGCTGCGCGACGGCGACGTCGTGCGCATCGGCCGCACCACGCTCGGCTACCGGCGCCCGGACTCCGAGGAGACCGCCGAGCACACCGTCGTCGCCGGCGAGCCCGTCGCGCTGGCCGACCTGCCGCCGACCCAGCGCGCGGTGCTCGTCGCGCTCGCGCGACCCTACAAGCACGGCGAGTTCGCCGCGCCGGCGACCAACCAGGACATCGCCGGCGAGCTGCACCTCAGCGTCGACGCCGTGAAGGCCCACCTGCGCTCGCTCTTCCAGAAGTTCGGGATCGAATCGCTGCCGCAGAACCAGAAGCGCTCCCGCCTGGTCGCCGAGGCGTTCCAGCGCGGCATGCTCACGCAGCGCGACCTGTAGGAGGCGCGGCGCCTAGGAGCGCGGGTCGCTAACAGGCCGCGGGTTTCGCCCCCTGGGCGAACACCCGCAAGGGAACCTGGCCACCTGGGCCAGCGTTCCCCTAGGGCCGGTCGATCCGCGTCACGGTCCCGCTGCCCAGGTTCGTGACCCACGCGCTCGTGCCGTGGGCCGTGATGGCGAATGGGTTGCGACCCACCGGGATCGGGGCGCCGACGGGCCGGCCCTCGCGGTCGAGCCGGACCACCGTGTCGTCGAGGTTGCTGGCGACCCACACGGTGTCCTTCGACACGGCGATGCCGAGCGGTCCGCGCACCTCGAGCGGGTCGTTGATGCGGTTGGTCAGCGAGCGGTTGTTCTGGGAGACCGTGCCGTCGTCGAAGTTGGTGACCCACACCTGGTTCATGCCGAACGCCACGCGGTGCTGGCCCAGCCCGATGGTCGTGCTCCTGCGCTTGCCCGACGACGGGTCGATCCGGCTGAGGCGGTTGCGCCGCCGGTTGGGCACCCAGACGTAGCCGCCGCCGACGGCGATGTCGCTGATGCCCTCCTGGCCGAACTGGATGATCTGCGTCGCGCCGGTGGTGGGGGAGACCTTGACGATCGACGACGGCGGGTCCGTGCTCTTGATCGCGCGCCGGCCGACCCAGACCGCGCCCTCGCCGGTCGCGACGACGACGGTCTCGCCCGAGCCGAGCAGCCGGTCGCCCTGGACCTTGCCGCTGACCGGGTCGATCCGCACGAGCCGGCTCTGCTGGCCGTTGGTCACCCACAGCGAGCCGAAGCCCGACGCGACGCTCGTCGTGCCGCTGCTCCACGGGAGCCTGATCGTGCGGCGCGGGCCGTCGCCGTCGGCGGGCAGGCCGATCAGCCGGCCCGTCCGCACGCTGGTCACCCATACTCGCCCGCGCGCGTAGGCGATGGCATTCGGCCGCGGGTCGACCGGGACGGCCTTCCCGGCGCGAGCCGTGCCGGTGCCGGTCGGCGCGGTGGTCGTCGTGGTGGGCGCGCTTCCGGACCCGCCGCCGCCGTTCATGAGCAGCACCGTGACGACGACGATCGCCGCCCCCGCGGCCAGCGAGAGGATCGGGGCCAGCCACGAGCGCGGGCGCGCCGGGGTACGCCGGCGCGCCGGCAGCACCTCGGTCGGGGTGACCGAGGCCGGGACGGCGGTCTCCTCGTCGGCCGCGCCGCCGGGCGCCGCCGCGCCGCGGGCGACGACGCGCTCCGGCGGCGGCGGCGGGGCGTCGCCCACGGCCGCCAGCGCCGCGCGGCCGAGGTCGCCCGCCGACGGGAAGCGGTCGTCGGGGTCCTTGGCCAGCGCCCGTTCGACGACGGCGGCCAGTCCGTCGGGCACGCCGGTCTCCAGCGCCCGCGGGTCGGGCGCGGGGTCGTTGAGGTGCGCGTAGAGCGTGGCCTCGTCGGAGTCGCGGCGGTACGGCGCGACCCCGGTCAAGATGTAGAAGAGCAGGCAGCCGAGCGCGTAGACGTCGGCCCGCGCGTCGACCGGCACGCCGCGGATCTGCTCGGGCGCGATGTAGCCCAGCGTGCCGACCCAGCGGCCCGAGCCGGTCATGGTCGTCTCGCCGCTCAGGCGCTTGGTGAGCCCGAAGTCGGTGAGGTAGGCGTGGTCGCCGTCGAGCAGGACGTTGGCCGGCTTGATGTCGCGGTGGATGAGCCCCCGCGCGTGCGCGGCGTCGAGGGCGCCCGCGACCTGGGCGATGACGGCGGCCGCGTCGTGCGGGCTGAGCGGGCCGCCGCGCTGCACGCGCGTCCGCAGGTCCTCGCCGTCGACGTAGCGCATCGCGAGGAAGAGGCGGCCGTCTTCCTCGCCCGCGGAGTACACGGGGATGACGTTGGGGTGGTCGATCGCCGCCGCCGCGCGCGACTCGCGGACGAAGCGCTCGCGGAAGTCCTCGTCGCGGGCCAGCGGGGTGGCGATGAGCTTGAGCGCCACCGGCCGCTCGAGGTCGAGCTGCTCGGCGCGGTACACCACGCCCATGCCGCCGCGACCGGCCAGGCCGGTGATGCGGTGGCCGGCGAAGACGTCGCCGGCCTGCAGCTCTGTGTCGATCGGGCTCACGCAACGGGCGACGCTATCGCCTGCCTCGGCGATCACGCGTCGCCGTCGAGTCCGGCCGGCGCACTAGAGTGGCCTGCCTCGTGCGCCTCTCCTCTGCCGTCCGCACCGCCGCGTGGGGCGTCGTCGCGGTCGGTGTCGCGGTCCCGCTCGTCCGCCGGCGCGCACGGATCCGACCGCCGCTCGTGACGGCCGCCGCCGCCTCCGCGCCGTTCGCCCTGAGCGTGGCGCTGCCGCGCTCGCGCAAGCGCGACGTCGCGCTGTGCGCGCTGCAGATGTACGCGTACACGGTCACCTACCAGATGCCCAACGACGATCCGGAGGCCCTCGAGCGCCGGGTCCGCCTCGACTACCCGGTGCGGATCGACCGGCTCCTCGGGCTCGGCGAGATCCCGAACCTGCGCCTGCAGCGCTGGTTCGCCGCCCCGGGCCGGATCCGCAAGCGCGACCAGGTGCTCGTGTGGTCGCACTGGCTGTGGTTCCTCTTCCCGCACGGCACGGTCGCCTACGTCCTGGTCCGGCATCCCGACCGCTTCCCGCGCACCGCGGCGCTGACCTACGCCGTCTTCGACCTCGGCCTGATCGCCTACTGGAGCGCGCCGACCGCGCCGCCCTGGTACGCGTCGCTGCACGGCCGCCTCGGGGAGGGCGGGGACCTCGCGGTGCGCCGGATGATGGTCGAGCACGGCGAGGCGTTCTGGAAGGACGGCTGGGAGCCCCTTTACAGTGTCCTGGGAGGCAATCCCTTGGCCGCCATGCCCTCGCTGCACTTCGCGACGTCGCTGATGGCCGCTCACCTCCTCGCGGAGGCCGGGCCGGCCGAAGGCGCGATCGGATGGACCTACGCCCTCACCCTGGGCTTCGCCCTCGTTTACCTGGGCGAGCACTACCTCGTGGACCTGCTGGCGGGCGCCGCGCTCACCGAGGGCGTCCGCGCCGCCGCGCCGCACGTCGCCCCGGCCGTCGGGACCGTCGGGCGCACGCTGCAGGCGCTGGAACGGCGGGCTCGCGCGTGATCGGACCGGATCGGTCCGCCCGCACGGAGCTGCCACGGCCCGAGCGTGATGACCCGCGGGCGCGCGAGCCGGCGGGCCGGCCGCCGCACGACGACGAGGACATCGACGACGACGAGGAGATGCCGCTCGTCAGGATGACGCGGCGCACCGTCGTGTTCGGCGGGCTCTTCGTGGTGCTGTGCATCGTCTTCCTGACCGCGGTGCTGCCGCAGCTCGCCGGACTCGGCGACACGTGGAAGCAGGTCCGGGAGGGCGATCCGCTGTGGCTGCTCGTCGCGGGCCTGTTCACCGCGCTGTCGTTCGCCGGCTACGTGCTGCTCTTCCAGGGCGTCTACGTACGCGACGGCTTCCGCCTCACGGCGTTCGAGAGCTACCAGATCACCATGGCGGGGCTGGCGGCCACCCGCGTGTTCGCCGCCGGCGGCGCGGGCGGGATCGCGCTGACGGCGTGGGCGCTGCGCCGCGCCGGGATGCCCAAGCGCGCGGTGGCCGACCAGACGCTCGCCTTCCTCGTGCTGACCTACGGCGTGTACATGGCCGCCGTGGTCATCGGCGGCTTCGGCCTGTACTTCGGGATCCTGCCGGGCTCGCAGGACTGGGCGATCACGCTGCTGCCGGCGATCATCGGCATCGTGGCGTTCGCGCTCGCGCTGCTGGCGTCGCTGACGCCGACCGACCTGCAGAAGCGCCTCGACGGCTACGCGCAGCGCCACGGCCGCTGGGCGCAGGTCGCCCAGAAGGCGGCCAACCTGCCGGCCGCGATCTCGTCGGGCATCCGGATCTCGGTGCAGCACGTGCGCAGCGGCGACCCGGCGCTGGCCGGCTCGATCGCCTACTGGGGCTTCAACATCGCGATCCTCTGGGCCTCGTTCAAGGCGTTCGGCGAGGCGCCGCCATGGGCCGTGATCGTCATGGGCTACTTCGTCGGCATGCTCGCCAACCTGCTGCCGCTGCCCGGTGGCGTGGGCGGGGTCGACGGTGGGATGATCGGCGCGTTCGTCGCCTTCGGCGGCGAGTCGCGGGACTCGATCGTCGTGGCCGTGCTCACCTACCGCCTGTTCGCCTTCTATCTGCCGACGATCCCGGGTGCGGTCGCCTACTTCCAGCTGCGACGCACGGTGGCGCGCTGGAAGGAGGAGCGGGCGGCGCGGAGGGCGGCCGTCCAGGCCGCACACGGCTAGCCTCTGCCCGCACGTAACGGACGTCCGGCGGCGGGTACTATACAAAGTAAAGTGACTCAGGATCGGAAGGACAACGGCATGGCCGACGTCGAGAACGTGATCATCATCGGAAGTGGACCCGCGGGGTACACGGCCGCGCTGTACACCTCCCGCGCGAACCTCAACCCGCTGGTGATCGAGGGCTTCATGTGGGGCGGGCTGCTCCAGCAGACCACCGACGTGGAGAACTACCCGGGCTTCCCGGACGGGATCATGGGCCCCGAGCTCATGACGAAGTTCCGCGACCAGGCGGAGAAGTTCGGCTCGAAGTTCATCACCGACCAGGCCACGGCGGTCGAGCTCTCCGACGAGCCCGGCGGCGTCCACACGGTCCACGTCGGCTCCGACGTCTACCGGGCGCGCACCGTCGTCCTGGCGATGGGGGCCGAGCACAAGAAGCTCGGCGTGCCCGGCGAGGAGGAGCTCAGCGGCGCCGGCGTCAGCTACTGCGCCACGTGTGACGCGGCGTTCTTCAAGGACCAGGTGATCATGGTCGTGGGCGGCGGCGACTCCGCGATGGAGGAGGCGATGTTCCTGGCCAAGTTCGGCCGCAAGGTCGTCCTCGTCCACCGTCGCGACGAGTTCCGCGCGTCGAAGATCATGCTCGAGCGCGCCCGCGCCATGGAGAACATCGAGTTCAAGACCCCGTACGCGCCCACGGCGTTCCTCGAGGGCGACGGAGCCTTCAAGCGCATCGCGCGCCTACGGCACTCCGAGACGGGCGAGAGCGAGGACGTCGAGATCGGCGGCGCGTTCATCGCCATCGGCCACATGCCGCAGTCCGAGATCATCGCCGGTCAGATCGAGACCGACGAGGAGGGCTACGTCAAGGTCGACGGGCGCTCCACCCGGACCAACAAGCCCGGCGTCTTCGCCGCCGGCGACCTCGTCGACCACACCTACCGCCAGGCGATCACGGCCGCCGGCTCCGGCACGCAGGCCGCGCTCGACGCCGAGTGGTACCTGCGCGACACGCCCGAGGTGCCGACCCCCGAGGGCCTGCCCGTGGGCGACCTCGCGAAGGCGCAGTGGGCGGCGCCGCGGGCGACCTGATCAGAGCACGGTGAAGGTCAGGACGTTGCGGCCGGTGACGGGGAGATCCTTGAACTTGTTCTCGTCGGTCGCGACGACCTCCAGCTTGTAGACGCCCGCCGGCAGGGTCATCGCGAAGCTGTAGCTGAAGGCGTCGCGCAGGTCGGTCAGGTCGGCCTCGAACCACATGCCGTACCTGACTCCGCACTTGGCAGTCTCCAGCCGCAAGGTGCGACTGTCCCACGTGGTGCAGCGCTTGACCGTCTTGTAGCGCTTCTTCTTGGTCTTGATCTTGGTCTTGATCAGCACGCGGGAGGTGGTCACGCGCGTGAGCCGCAGCTTGACGTCGCCGACCCGGTTGGGGTCGAGGTCGATCGTGCCCTTGACCTGGCCCGGGCCCTTCTTCTTCTTGAACTTCTGCTTGTGCTTGATGTTGGTGACGTGCGACACCGGGCCGGTCGTGTCGGCGGTGCCGCAGAAGCCGTCGTGGCCGTTGGTCGCGCACGGAGACGGCTCGTAGTTGATCTCGGGCGGCGCCTGGTACTTCACGCTGCCGCAGAAGCCGTCGTTGCCCTCCGACGCGCAGAGGTTGACGCGAGCGGGCGCGCGTGAGCCATCGCCCTTGGTGACGATGATCTTGTGCGGTCCGTACTCGGTGAACGCGGTGCCGATCTGGCCGGGGAGCACGCCGGTGGGCTGCGAGACGGACGTGCGGCCCTCGTCGGTCGTGACGGTGGCGCCCGTGGGACCGAGGTTGGCGATCGTGCGCACGACGACGGGCGCGCCGCGGCCGGGCACGGTCTGCTCGGCGATGTCGTACGGGCCGCCATCGCGGACCCGTGCATAGAGCGGGGTGTCCCAGTAGCAGCCGGCCGTCTTGCCCGGCGCGCACGCCTGGTAGAGCAGGACCTCGGAGCCGATCGGGACGTTGCTCGTGCAGGCCTCGTCGGCGGTCATCGGCGCCTGGTCGACGTACAGCCGCCAGGTCCACGCCGCCGGGACGGCGGCCAGGCCCTTGACCGACGTCACCTTCCAGGCGCTGGAGGCCGCGTCGTAGGTGAAGCCGACCTGACCGGCGCCGAGCGCCTGGACCAGCGCGGCCGCTGGGCTCGTGGCCGCGCACGACGCGGTCTTCAGCAGGAGCGGGTCGCTCGGATCGGGGGCGCTGATCACCACGTCGCCGGGCGTGTCGACCGCGACCCGCGTCACGAACGCGCCGCTGGCGATCGAGCCCATGTTCTTGGTCTCGACGCGCACCACCGACGGGTGGGCGGCCGCAGTGGAGCACACGACGAGCGTCGTGGCCAGGACGGCGAGCATCGCCGTGAGCGTCCGTGCGTGATGACCCATGATCTCCCCTGGTCGCCTCGGGACAAGGCGACTCGACGGGCGCGAGCCTATCCGAGGTCGATGGCCGATTGCCACCCCTCGGAAGGACGGGGTTCAGCGCCGGGCGCGCGGGTGCGTGCGGGCCTTCGGCTTGGCCTTGGCCTTGGCCTTGGCCTTCGTCGTCGCCTTGACCTTCGGCTTCGCGCTGGCCTTGATCGCGACGCTCCGCGCCGCGGGCGCTGCCGCCGCGACCGGCTCGGGCGCGCTCACGCACTCCGGGATCGGCCGCATATAGGTGAAGAACATGATGTCGTCGGGATCCTCGACGTGGTCGTGGCCGGCGAGGTGGCCGAGCTCGTGGACGACGACCGAGCACAGCTTGGGCCAGTCCCAGTCGACGCCGCTGGCGAGCGTCACGGCGCAGTCGCCGTTGCGCGACGGCTGGAGGTAGGGATCGACGTCGTTGGTCCACGAGGCCTCCGCGTTGATCCCGGCGCTGAGGGCACCCCAGGTCAACGTCACGCGGCCGCCGCACGGCGCGAAGCCCCAGCGCTCGGTCGCGAGGCCGGTCGCCGTTCGCAGCGCGGCGCCGCCGGCCGGCCAGCGCGTGGCGGGGGCGACGAGGGGGCCGTCCTCGGCCAGGGCGGTCCCGGCGCCGCCGGCGACGGCCAGCAGCGCGAGGCCCGCGGCGACGAGGAGGCGCGCGGCGCGCCGCGGCGATGAGAGGGGAGAGCCGTCCATGGCGAGGTCCGGGGCATCCGTGCCCCGCTCCGGTTCATCGGCGCCTCAGCCGTTCGGATGAGGCGGTTGTGGCCGGTTTGGCCATATTCCGGACCGGTCCGCGCGCGGACGTTCGTCCACTGGGATCCCGGTACGCCATGCGGCACAGGCGCGTTCGACGCGCCAGATTTTGGCATCTTGCTTTTCCACCCGATCTGGGGGTACGATCGCCTCCGTCTTAGGGAGGAGAGGGGTCTACTTGTCAGCCATGGATGTGCTCACCCGTCCGCTGGGTCCCGTTGCCGAGGCGGCGCGCCGCCTGCGCGGCGTCCAGCGCGCGATGACGCGTCTGTCGAGCCTCGACTCGGTCGCGCGGCTGGTGTCCGCGGCGCCGCGCGAGGCCTGCAAGGCCGTCGGCTTCGAGCGGGCGATGCTCTCGCACATCCGGGGTGACCGCGTCAGCTTCGCCAGCGTCAGCTTCGAGGGCGATCCGATCATGGCCGCCGACTTCGCGCGGCTGGCCCGCGCGGTGCGCCCGCGGCTGGATCGCTGCGCGCCCGAGCACGAGGCCGTGGTGCGCCAGATGCCCGTGCTCGTCCGCGAGGCGCAGTCGGCCACGGGGCTGTTCCGCCCGCTCACGCACGTCGCGCGGACCGAGACCTACGTCGTCGCCCCGATCGTGCGCGACGGCCATACCGTGGCGCTCCTGCACGCCGACGCGTACGGCACCGGCCGGCTCCTCGACGAGCTCGACCGCGAGCTGCTCTGGACCTTCGCCACGGGCGTCGGCTGGGCGATGGACGACATCACGCATCGCGGCCAGCGCCGGGCGCTCGGCGGCGCGGACGGCGAGGCCGAGCCGCTGCTCAACGACGGGCGCCTCGGCGGCGCCGAGCTCGAGGGCGAGCTCCTGGGCACGGGCGGCCGCCTCGGCACGCTCACCGCGCGCGAGCAGGAGGTGCTGCACCTCATGGCGGAGGGCGCGTCCAACGCGTCGATCGGCGAGTCGCTCGTCATCTCCCAGGCGACGGTCAAGTCGCACGTGCGCCACATCCTGCGCAAGCTGGGCGCCGCCAACCGGACCGAGGCCGTGAGCCTCTTCCTGGCGACCGGCCGGCGGCCCAGCGCCGCCGCGGCTACTTCTTTTTCTTCTTGACGGTCCGGTGCTGCTTGTAGGCGCTGACCTGGTAGGGCTCCAGGTCGGCGGCCACGGCCGTGGGATCGTCGGCGTCGACGGCTTCGGCTGACTCGACGGCGATGTAGTAGGTCCCGGTGGCGCTCGCGGTGATCTCCAGCTGCGGGTCGTTGGACAGGCCGCCCGTCGCCACCAGGCGGTTCTCGTCGAGGCCCTCCGAGACGTCGAAGTCCCCCGCGCGGGGACCGAGGATCGCCAGCTCCAGCAGCGCCGTCGGATCGGCCGCGGCGACCGTGACGACCATCCGTTCGCGCTTGGTCAGCTGGACGCGATAGACGTCGGACGGGTCCTTGGCCGGGCTGACGCTGCCGTTGGCCTTGAAGCGCAGCTTCGTCTTGGTCAGCAGCGACGGGTGCGCCTTGGCGTACGGTCCGCGCACCCAGAAGGGATCGTCGTCGACCTCCGGGCTGGTCTCCTTGGGCTGCGGCGCGGCCGACAGCGCGGTGGCGACGTTCAGGATGCCGTAGCCGCTGTCGTCATCGCGGCCGATCTGGCCGATGTCGGTGCCCGCGCGACGGATCAGCTCGAAGTACTGCTGGACGGTCAGGCCCGGGCGCCGCGCCGTCACCAGCGCCGCGGCCGCGCCGAGCGAGGGCGCCGCGAAGGACGAGCCGGTCGAGAAGCCGAACCCGTGGACGCAGAGGGCGGAGGGCAGCGGCCCCTCGATGCCCTCGGCCGGGACCAGGAGGTCGAGCCACGGCCCCGTGTTGACCGCCGCCGATCGCGACGGCGTCGCGGTCGCCGCGCCGGCGACCAGCACGTGGGGCAGTGCGGCGGGGATCGTCGGCGTGTTGACCGCCGTGTCGTCGCCCATGGCGGCGACGACGAGGACGCCCTTGGCGAACGCCGCGTCGACGGCGTGGGCCACCATGGCGACATCGTCCTCGCTCGCGCCGGCCAGCGGCCCAGAGCCGCCGACGACGATCACGCCGGCGCCCCTGGCGACCGCGAGCGCGATGCCCTTGGCGACGCCGCCGGCGCTCGAGGCGCGGTTGGCGTCGAAGATCCGGATCGGCAGGATCGGGCTGGCCGGCGCGACGCCGAGCACCCCCGGCCCGGAAGCCGCCGCGAGGCCGGCGACCTCGGTCCCGTGCCCGCTGGGATCGTCGGAGACCGGTGCGCCGGTGAGCGCGTCGTAGCCCTGGCCGACGCGGCCGGCGAGCTGGGGCACCGACGGGTCGACGCCGGTGTCGAGGATCGCGATCGGCCGGGTCGCCACCGCACCGACGCCGAGCGCGCCGACGACGCGCGGGACGTAGTTGCCGTCGTCGGGCGCCGGAACGCAGTAGCCGGCGGTCGGGACGGTCATGGACCACCCGGCCGCCTCCGCGAGCGTGGGGCACGCAGAGGCGGTGAGGGCGGCCGCGACCGTCAGCGCGATCGCGGCGCGGCCCATCGCTACCCGATGGCCACGTTCACCATGAGGTTGGTGCTCACGATGATCGGCAGCGGGATGACCAGCGCGGTGTTGTTGCACGGCGACGTCGGCGAGCCCGGTGACAGGCAGGCCTGCACGTCCAGCGGATCGGGCGCCGAGACCAGGTTGAGCTTTGCCAGGCCGAGCCCCTTCACGATCTTCCCCTTGAGGAAGAACGTCTGGGTGAACTCGGTGTAGCCCGTCGTGATGTACGGCTGGTCGCAGCCGTCGTCGTCGTTGCGCAGCTCCAGTGGCAGCTGGATCTTCGTGTACGCGGTCGCCGTCACCGTGCCCGACGTCTGCACCGTGCTGATGCTCTGGCGCGTGGGGTCGAGGTTGACGTTGGTCGGCGTCCCCGTCCGGATGGCTGCCGACACCTGACCGCCGTGGCAGTCGTCGTCGATGAAGACGTTGGTCTGGCCGAGCAGCAGGTTGCCGCGCGTCAAACTGATCTGGTTGTCCTGGTTGAGCTTGTAGCCGCCGGGGATGAAGCCGGTCAGCGTGCCCGTGATCGGGGCGACGCGCTGGAAGGCGCCGAAGTCGAGGTTGGCCACGGAGTTGGCCAGCAGCGTGACCTTGACCGGCGTGCCCGCCGAGCTCGAGTTCGAGATCTTGCATTTCTCGAAGACGTAGACCCGGACCTTCTTCTTGGTCTTGACCAGCTTGTTGCCCTTCTTGACCGTCACGGTCTTCTTGACCGTCTTGTAGACCGGCTGGCGGACCGTGACGTAGAAGGCCTTGCCGGTCCGGACCTTCTTCTTCTTGCCCTTGACCGTGACCGTCTTGTAGTGGTACCGCTTCTCCTTCTTGGTCTTCGTCCGGACGCACTGCCGCGTGCAGCTGGTCTTCAGCTTGCGCCGGGCCTTGACGATGACCTTGCGGTACTTCTTGGTGCCCTTGATCTTCTTGTAGGCGTACTTGTAGTAGTTCTCGTAGACGTCGACGAGCTTGCTGCCCTTCTGGATCTGCGCCACGCAGGTGGTGGCGGCGATCGAGGCGGCGGGGGCCGACGAGGAGGCCTTGAGGCTGGTGGGCGCGGCGCTGACGCTGCCGGCGACCACGGTGAAGGCGAGGCCGGTGATCGCGGCCATGCGCAGAAGGATTCGGCAACCCTGGCGGTGCGACGACGTCGTGTCGTGGTGCTGCGTGAACATCCGTTCGCTCTCTCTCCCGGAGAATTTCGACCCTGCCGGCGGGGCGGGCCCCGGTCTCTCGACCGGGGCCCGATCCATCCGCTGCTTCGGAACTGCGGTGCTGGCTGAGCGCCTAGGGGGTCACGTCGCCGACGAGGATGTCGAGCGAGATGTTCTGGACGTTCAGGTCAGCGGCGACCGAGACGGACGAGCCGCTGTTGGTCACCGTGTAGCCGTCCGCCGGAACCGCCGGGGCGAGCTGGCTGACGCTGTCGGGCGTCAGTGCGCTGTCGCGCACCAGGGCGCTCGGCGCGTCGTTGCAGCTCGCACCCGGGGCGGCACGCTGCGCCTGCGTGTTGGCAGGCAGAGCGCTGTCGGGGACGAACGGCGGAGCCGCGATCGGCGACGGAATCGCCGACGCCGCGGTGTCCGATGCCAGCTGCTCAGCGTCGAAGCCCGAGTACGGGGCCAGGCAGGCGGCGACCGCGAAGCGGGCCTCCGAGCCGGGCAGCGACGAAACCGTCGCCTTCGCGATGCGGAGCTTGCCGCTGGACGTGATGCCCGGGGCGATCTTCAGGTTGCCGGCAAGCCGGATCGAGGGAATGTAGTTGTCAATCCCTCCGGTCCAGATCTGACGGCAGTTGAAGATGCCGGCGGGGTACCGGTTGCCGGTGACCAGCGGCGTGCCGAACGAGTCCTGATCGACCACACGCAGGATCGAGTTGATCCGGGTCTTCAGGGAGACGGTCACGTCGATGCCGAAGCCCTTGCCCGGGATGTTCCCGAACAGGTTGGCCTGGCCACCGGACTTGCCGATGACGATGTTCTGCGAACCGCTGACGCCGTCGGTGTTGTTGTCCTGCTTGATCTCGGTGCCGACCGCCGCGACGCCGAGCTTCAGCGCGTTGGTGCGCAGGACGGTGTCCTGCGTGCTCGGGGGCTGCGTGAAGCCGCCGGGCGTGGACTGCGCCGTGTACGGGAACGGGTTCGGGTTGCCGCCGACGTTCAGATCGTTGCCCGCGGCCTTGCCGGCGACGACCTTGTCGATGGAGTCAACGCCCGGACGGATCGGGAGGTAGCTGTCCGGCGTCTGGGTCGGCGTCAACGGCTGTGCGCCGAAGAACGGGTAACCCGGGAGACCGGCGCCCGCGTTCAGGATGCCCTCGCCGAAGTCGAGGTGGTCGGGACCCAGCGTGCTGGTCGTCGCGCTGGTGAAGTTCCCACAACCGGACCCACCCGGCATCGCGGCCGCGGGAACGCCGGCCCCGACCAGGGAGTTGTAATCGAACCGCGAGCCCGGGCTGGACACCTGCGTGTTCCAGAGCAGCGGGATCGAGGTCGAATCCAGGGAGTGGTTCGCGGAGGGCAGGATCGCGAGATCCACGTTGCCCAGCGCACCACCGTCGTAGGAGTCGTGGAACGTGAGCTCCGCCGACAGCGAGCCGCCGAGGTTGATCTCACGCTGACCGAGCGACGCGCCGAGGTCGACCAGGGCCGAGTTCGGGTTGGCGGCGGTCTTGCCACCACGGAGGGCGATCGTGACCGGCAGCTTGAAGTTCACCAGCGACGCGCGCTTGACGAACGACTTCCGGTTGATGACCGCCGGGTTCTTCTTGATTTCCTTCTTGAGCTGCGTGCGGACAGCGGCACGCTGCTTCGCTGAGAGCTTCTTCGCGGACGCCGGGCCGGCAAGAACGCCGACCGCCAGAGCGGCAACCGCGAGGAGCCCGAGGTAGCGCCAAAGGCTACTTCTAAGGGACACCAGTCCTCCTCCTTGATGATTTGACCTTCCCCTGCGCCTCTCGTGCTGCTCTCCCGGTTCCTCCCTGGAGCCGGACTCCCGCAGCACGAGGGGCGACCGTAGAGGGGGCCCGTCACCCGGGGCATCCACCCGAAGGCTGATCTTCGTCATCCCAAAGGGTGAAATCCGGTTCAGGAATGCAGGAACCGGGCGATGGGCGCGACGGATGCCCTGGAAATCCGGGGCAAACTGCGGTTACAGTCGCGCACCCCACCGCTGGTACCCGCGTGGAGACGGGTGCCGCGCAACGGAACGCAGGGATGCGCGACGTGCCCGGACCGAGACCTTCTCGCCAGCCCCTGCTGGCGCTGCTGGCTGCGACCTCGCTGGTCGCCGGCATCCTCGTCGTGCCCGCGGCGGCGGGGGCGAGCGCCAAGCCGGCCTCCGCTGCCGCCAAGCAGCGCGAGCGCGAGCGCCGCTCGCTGCGCGCGCAGGCGGCCAAGCAGCCAACCATCACCCTCAAGTCGAGCTTCATCCGCCGCGCCCAAGCAGCCTCCTCGGTGCTCCCGTTCACCCTCCGGCTGCGGCGCCCGTACGAGGGCGGGCCGGGCGACGACGCCGTCTCGCTCGCGTGGGATCCCAGCGCCACGCCGTGGCCGCTTCCCGGCACCGCGCCGGCCCCGACGCCCGCCGTCACGAACCTCGACGGCGCGCTCACCTACCAGTGGGACTACGGCGCCGACACCAGCGGCTACGCGACGCTGGGCACCGTCGAGACGCACATCGGCGGCGGGGTATCGCTGGTCGGCACGGGCTTCCCCATGGCCACGCCCGAGGGGTCGACCTGCACCTCGCTGGCCTCGCTGAGCGCGACGGGGATCTCGCTCACCGCGGCCGGGGCGCGGTTCGGGACCGTCAACCCGTTCTCGGGCGAGGTCAACGGCACGATCAGCCTGCGGACGACGATCCGCACCAAGGCGGTCCCGTGCTCGGGGACGCTCACGCCCGAGACCGCGGTCGCGACGACCACGGGCGCCGACCCGCCGCTGCCCGTGGCGTTCTCCGGGCGGTTCACGGTCAGCCCGTCGGTGATGGCCGACGGCCGCGTGCGCTTCGGCGTCCTGCGGATCTTCGACACCCCGTCCACGCCGCAGCGCAGCACCTTCGGGCTCATGCACGCCTGCACGGACCCGACGGCCGCCGACGGCTGCGCCCGGCGGGCGTTCCCGGTGCGGACCAAGGTGCTGAGCATGGTCGCCGACGTCCTGGCCGGCGACGCGATGCCCGGCCCGCCGCCGGCGCCGCCCGAGCCCGCCGCGCCGCTGCCGGCCCCGGAACCCACGCCGCCCGACCCCGCGCCGGCCGCGCCCGCCGGTCCGTAGGTGCGCCCACCGCCCCTGAACGCGACCAGGATCCTGGTCGTCGTCGCGTTCTCCCTCACCTGCTTCGGCCTGTTCCTGTTCCTCTGGAACGCGTTCGGCGGCGACGCGCCGCTCAAGCCCAAGGGCTACCGGGTCACGGTCGCGCTGCCGCAGGCCGACCTGCTCTCCACGCAGGCCGACGTCCGGATCTCGGGCGTCACGGTCGGGCGCGTGGTCAGCTCCCCGCGCAACGCCTCGGCGGCCGACCCGAACCGCAAGGACGCGCTGCTGGAGATCGATCCCGAGTACGCGCCGCTGCACGGCGACGTCCGGGCGATCGTCCGGATGAAGTCGCTGGCCGGAGAGGAGTACCTCGAGCTGACGCCGGGCACGCCCGCGACGCCCGCGATCCCCGACGGCGGGCGGTTGCCGGGCGCCAACGTCGCCGCGTCGGTGAAGATCGACGAGGTGCTGCGGGCGTTCGACCCCGCCACGCGGCGGGCGTTCGGGACCTGGGTGCAGGAGCAGGGCGCGTCGTTCAGCGGCCGCGGCGCCGACGTCAACCAGGCGCTCGGCGCGCTCCCCGCGTTCGAGCAGGACCTCACCGAGGTGCTCGCCACGCTCAACCGCCAGACGCGGGCGGTGCGCGCGGCGGTGCGCAGCACGGGCACCGTCTTCGACGCCCTGAGCGAACGCGACGGTGCGCTGCGCGGCCTGATCGTCAACGGCGAGCGGGTGACCGACGTGCTCGCCCGTCGCGGCGACGCGATCGCCGCGACGTTCCGCGCGCTGCCCACCTTCGAGGACGAGTCGCGCCGGCTGCTGGAGCGGGCCGACCGCTTCCGGCTCGACACCGATCCCGTGCTGACGGCGCTGCGTCCCGGCTTCCGCGACTTCAGCGCCGCGGCGGTCGAGCTGCCCGGCACCGCGAAGGAGCTCAACGGGCTGGTCCAGCGCGTGCCGGCCCTCAACGCCGCGGGCGAGCGCGGCCTGCCCGCCGCGCGGACGTTTGTCGACGAGGCGCGCCCGCTGCTGGCGCAGTTCGTGCCGTTCCTGGGCCAGCTGCAGCCGGCGCTGGCCTACATCGGACCCAACGCCGACACGCTCAACACGCTGGTGGCCAACCTGGCCGCGCTGACCCAGCCGGTCGCCGCCGGCTACGGCAGCCAGGGCGAGGGCGTGCACTACCTCCGCGCGGGGATGGCCCTGCAGCCCGACGGCCTCGCGCTCTATCCGCGCCGCCAGCCCGACAACCGGTCCAACCCCTATGACTCGGGCGCCGCGCGGTTCGGCGCCGCCCAGCCCTACACGGTCTTCGACGACCGCCATTGCTCCCAGCCGCTGACGTTCCCGAAGCTGGGGCCGGCCGACGCCGACGCCAAGCTGCCCGCCGAGCTGATGGACCGCATCCGCCACTTCGTGCTCAACGACGACCAGCCGATCGCCCCGCCCTGCCTGCTGCAGAAGACCCCGGGCTCCGCGTTCCCCCAGGTCGCCGCCCTGTCCCAGACCCCCAGAGGAGCTCCATGACCCGCCTGACCCGCCGCCTCGTCGTGGCCTGCGCCGCCGCCACGGCCCTCGCCGCGCTCGGGGCGCCGGCCGCGCTGGCGGCCGACCACACCCAGCGCCTGGACATCGGCGCCGAGCTCGTCCGCCAGCAGGCGGGCGGCAAGCCGTGGATCGTGAACCTGTCGATCGGGGCCGAGCTGGGGATGAGCGACGGCTCGGTGCCGGCGCCGATCAGCCACATGCGCTTCTCCTTCACGCGCGGCGCGAAGGTGCACCCCGACGCGTTCGCCACGTGCGCCAAGCAGGTCCTCGACGAGCACCACCCGTCGCAGTGCCCGTCGACGTCGGTGCTGGGCACCGGCACGGCGGTGGTCAACGCGCTGGAGACCGTGATCCCGGCGACGCTCAAGGTGTTCAACGGCCCGGCGACCAAGTCCGGTCGCAAGCTCTTCATCTACGCCAACGCGCTGGGCACCGTGACGGTGCTGCTGGAGGGCACGCTGAAGAAGAGCACGGGCCGTTACGGTTGGGTGCTCGACGTGCCGGTCGAGAAGATCCAGATCGTCGGCGACCAGTACGCGTCGATCACGGGCTTCTCGGTGAGCGTCGGCGGGATCGGCCGCAAGGGCGTGCCGTTCATCGAGGCGCCGACGTCCTGCGCCAAGCCGGGCTGGCCGTTCCTGGGCGAGTTCGACTACAGCGACGGATCGTCGGGCTCGTCCTCGGCGATCATCAACTGCCTGCTGAAGGCCACCAACAACGACTGATCCCGGCAGAGAGCGAAGGGACTGCGACGCCCGCGGCGAAACATTGCTTAATGCGCGAGGACCGAAACTCCGCGCCGGTTCTCGCGTAGAAGGAGATAGACATGCCGCCCTCCCACACCTTCCAGTACCCCAAGGTCACCCCGCTCGCCGTGCCGGCGCCGCCCAAGCCCGCGACGCCCAAGAGCGCCGCGCCCCGCCCGCAGCGGTAGGAGCGCCCGCAGCGGTAGGCCCGCCGGTCGCCTAGAAGGCAATGCCCTCCAGGCGCAGGAGCGCTTCCTTGCGATGCATCCCGCCGGTGTAGCCGGTGAGCTTGCCGCTCGTGCCGATCACGCGATGGCACGGAACGACGATCGGGATCGGGTTGGCGCCCAGCGCGCGCCCCGCCGCCCGCGACGCCTTGGCGTTGCCCGCCTGCGCGGCGACCTGCCCGTAGGTGGCGGTGTGGCCGAACGGGATCGCCGCGGTGGCCTGCAGCACGCGCCTGCCGAAGTCCGAGTACAGCGTCCAGTCGATCGGGAAGTCGAACGCCTCGCGGCGGCCCGCGAAGTACTCCTCCAGCTCGCGGCGCACGGCGTCCAGGCGCGCGGGCGCCTCGAGGATCCGCGGGCTCAGCCGGGCGGCCAGGCTGTCGAGCACCTCGTCCAACCCGCCGTTGAAGTCCTCGTAGGCGAGGCGGACCAGGCCCTGCGGGGTGACGGCCGCGACCAGCGCGCCGACCGGCGAGTCGACGACGGCGTAGGCGACGTCGGGCTCGGCGAGCGCGGCGAAGCGCGCGGCGGCGGCGGCCGCGTCGGCGGGGTCGAACGGGGGTGGGCGAAGGGCGGTCATGGGGTGGGGCTCATCTCGAGTCGGAGCTTCTTGAGGCCCTCGTGGGCGGAGCGCCGGGCGGCCTCCTCGGAGCAGTCCAGCGCGATCGCGACCTCGGCGTGGCTGAGGTCTGCGGCGTAGCGCAGCAGCAGGGCGGCCCGTTGCTTGGGCGGCAGATCCCGCACGCGCGCCCACGTCTCGTCGTCGCGCAGCGGCGCGTCGTGCACCGCGACCTGCGGGACGTCGGGCACCGGGATCGCGTTCCTGGCGCGGGCGCGGTGGTGGTCGAGCGCCTTGCGGTGCGCGATCGTCAGGACCCAGGCCCGCAGGTTGGAGCCGGCCCGCAGCCGCGGATAGGCGTTCATCGCCGCCAGGAAGGTCTCCTGGAAGCAGTCGTCGGCGGCGTCCCGGCCCACGGACGCGACGAGGAACCGCCACACGGGCTCTCGCTGCTCGTCGAGGAAGCGCTGGAACGGGATCACTGCACGCACAACGCTACGCGGGCGCGCGGCGTGAGATCAGGCGATGACGAGCGCGACGACGTTGATCGACGCGATGCCGAGCATCACGAACCCGAGGATCCGCCACCGGTGCGGCGGCGTGCCGTCGGTGGCCTTCGAGGGATCCTCCTCCAGACGCTTGGCCTGCAGGAGGAAGAGCGCTGCCAGCAGCAACCACAGCACGGTGAGGGCCGCGGCGAACCCATTCATGATCGATCGTCCTTCGGCTCGTGGAACACGGCGTCGACGTTGTAGCCGTCAGGATCCCGCACGACGGTGCTCATGGCTCCCCATGGTCGTGCTCGAAGTGCTCGTGCTCGTGGAAGCCCGTGATGCGGCGCAGGAGGGGTGCGGTGCGGTAGCGCTCCTCGCCGTACTCCTCGCGGAGTCCGTCGAGGATCATCACCACGTGGTCGAGGCTGATCAGGTCCGCCCAGGCCAGCGGGCCCTGCGGGTAGTTCATCCCGAGCTGCATCCCGGCGTCGACGTCCGCGGCGGTGCCGACGCCCTCGCCGACCGCGAACGCGCACTCGTTGACGACCTGGGCGAGGATCCGGCCGAGGACCAGGCCGGGCGCGTCGGCGACCCACACCGTGCGGTGGCCGAGCGCGGCGAAGAACTGCTCGGCGCGCTGCGCGGCGACGTCGGCGGTCGCGGGCGTGCGCGTCAGCTCGACGATGCCCAGCGGCGAGAGCGCGTGGAAGCCCGCGGCGGCGCCTCCCTGGTCCAGCGCCTGGAGCGCGCCCTCGGCGCACAGCAGCACCCGCGGCGCGCCCTGCAACGGCGGGGCATCCTCCTCCGACGGTCCGCACTCCACGATCAGCCACGGCACTTCGCCGTCGGCGTCCTCGGCGACGTCGAAGCCGGCGTCGGCCGCCAGCTCGCGCAGCTCGTCGGCGATCGGCAGGAACCCGCTGATCAGCACGAGGCCCTCGGCGTCGGTGGCTGGCTCGGGCGCCGGCGGGTCGGCCGGGCGGTGGGGTTCGCCATTGTTGTAGGTGTACCAGCCCCGGCCGACCTTGCGGCCGAGCCGGCCGGCGTCGACCATCTGCGCGCTCAGCGGCGACGGGCGCCAGCGCGGCTCACCGAAGCTGAGCGTGTGAAACGACTTGGAGACCTCGAAGCCGACGTCGATGCCCACGAGGTCCTGCAGCTCGAACGGACCCATCCGGAAGCCCGCCGCGCGGACGATCGCGTCGATCGTCTCGACGTCGGCGATGCGCTCCTGCAGCAGCCGCAGCGCCTCCAGCCCGAACGGCCGGTTGCAGCGGTTGACGAGGAAGCCCGGCCCGTCGGCGGCGTCGATCACGCGCCGGCCCATCGCCTCGCCTGCGGCGCGCGCCACGGCCAGCGCCTCGTCCGAGGACTCCAGGCCCGCGATGAGCTCCACCAGCCGCATGAGCGGCGCGGGGTTGAAGAAGTGCAGGCCCACGACGCGCGTCGGGTCGGCCGCGGCGCGCGCGATCGCGGTGATCGGGATCGACGAGGTGTTGGACGCCAGGACGGCGGTCGGCGCGATCCGCGACAGCTCCGCGAACAGCTCGTGCTTGAGCTCCAGGCGCTCGGGCGCCGCCTCGACGATCAGCTCGCATCCCGCGAGGCCGGGGAGCGTCGTGGCGACCTCCAGTCGCGCGCCGATCTCGGTCGCGTCGCCGGGCAGCCGGCCCTTGGCCACCAACTTCGCGATCCCGGCGCGCGCGGCGTCCGCGCCTGTGGCGGCGGCGCCCTCCACCGGGTCGAACAGCAGCGTCCGCGCACCCGACTGGGCGGCCAGCTGCGCGATCCCCGATCCCATCGTCCCGGCGCCGACGACGCCGATCACCTGCGGTGCGCTCATGGCGTCAGCTTGACGATGACCTCGCTCGGGCGCTTGGTCGTATGGCCGAGGACGTCGGTGGCGCGCACCAGCAGGCGGTAGGTCCCGGGTCCGCGATGGAGCGTGCCCTCGAACGCGCCGGACTTGGTGACGTCCTGCCAGCGCGGGCGCTCCCGGCCCTGGACCCACGCCACGGAGATCGCGCGGATGCCGGTCTGGTCGACGGTGGCGAGCGTCGTGTCGATCTGGTTCGCGGTGACGGTGCGCGGCCGGTCGCGGCGCAGCGCGACGAGGCGCCCGTGGGCGTCGGAGAGGACCGACTCGGGCGCCTCGCGGTCGTCGGCGGCGCGGAAGGGCTGTCGCGGCGCGGGCGTCCACCACGCCGGCGCGCCGAACGCCGCGCCCGCCAGCCCCTGCTCGGTCGCCGCCACCGGCTGCGGCGGGCGGTGGCCGGCGAGGTCGATCACCGCTCCCCGGGCCTTGGCGTCGTTGAGTGTGCCGACCAGCAGGCGCGCGCCGTTGCGCGAGAACGCGATCGGCATGCGCCCGGCGCCGGCGACGGCCCGCAGGCCTCCGCCCACGTAGTCCACCATGTACACCGGCCCGCCGGGCTGCGTGAGCGCATAGGCGCTGCCGTCGGGGGCGGAGACCGCGTCGAGGCGGCCGACCGCGGCGACGCGCCGCAGCCGGCTGCCGTCCGGCCGGACGTCCCAGAGGTCGCCGCCGCCCTCGAACCGGATGCGCGAGCCGTCGGCGAGGTAGTGCGGATCGGTGTCGGCGTGGTCGGGGCCGGCGGCCGCGACGAGCCGGCGCGCGCCGCTGCCGTCGGCGGCGACGGTCCAGACGTCGCTGCCGCGCAGCGTGGCGCGGAGGAACGCCAGGTGCGTGCCGTCAGGCGACCAGCTCGGCATGAGGTCGCCGAAGAACCCGGGGGCCTGCGCTTCGGCCTCGGTGGTGGCCACCGGGGTGGTGGTCAGCACCGCGGGCGAGGAGCCGTCGGCGCCGGCGATGCCCAGGCCGTCGGGTGGCGACATCCGCGTGAAGGCCAGCCGCGTCCCGTCCGGCGACCACGACGGCCACTCGCCGCGGGGCAGGACGACCTGCGGCGCGGCGGCGAGGTCGCCCGCGACGACCGTGATGCCCGCGCTCGTGCCGAACGCGATCTTGTCGCCGGCGCCGGCCGCGTGGGCGGCGCCCGCCGGCGCGGCCGCGGCGAGCACGAGCGCCGCGACCGCCGCCCCACGGCGTGCGCTCACGCCGGCACCAGCGCGTTGATCCCCGTCTCGGCCCGCCCGATGATCAGCTTCTGGATCTGCGACGTGCCCTCGTAGAGCGTTGTCACGCGCACGTCGCGGAAGTGGCGCTCCACGGGGTGATCGTCGGCGTAGCCGGCGCCGCCGTGCAGCTGGATCGCCTCGTTGGCACACCAGACCGCCGCCTCCGAGGCGTACAACTTGGCGATCGACGTCTCGGTCGTGTTCGGTTGGCCCGTGTCCTTCAGCCAACCGGCGCGCCACACCAGCAGCCGCGCCGCGTCGGTCCGCACGCGCATCTCGGCGATCATCGCCTGCACCAGCTGGAAGGACGCGATCGGGCGACCGAACTGCTCGCGCTCCTTGGCGTACTTGACCGACTCCTCCAGGCAGGCGCGGCAGACGCCGACGCAGCCGGCGGCCACCGAGAAGCGCCCGGAGTCCAGCGCGGTCATCGCCACGCGGAAGCCGTTGCCGACCTCGCCGAGCACGGCGTCGTCGGCGGCGAAGACGTCGTCGAGCTGGATCTCCGCCGTGTCGGAGCCGTGCAGGCCCATCTTGTGCTCGATCGGCGACGGCCGGAAGCCCTCCTGATCGGTGTCGACGAGGAAGCAGGCGACGCCCTTGTGCTGATCGGTCCCACCCACCCCGGTCTGCGCGAAGATCAGCGCGACCCCGGCGTGGTTGCCGAGCGAGATCCACATCTTGGACCCGTTGATGCGCCAGCCGCCGTCGACCTTGACCGCGCGCGTCTTCTGGTTGGCCGCGTCGGCGCCGGTGTCGGGCTCGGTCAGCCCGAAGCACCCCAACATCTCCCCGGAGCAGAGCTTGGGAAGGTACCGCTGCTTCTGCTCCTCTGTTCCGAACTTCACGATCGTCGAGCACACCAGCGAGGTCTGCACCGAGATCACCGTGCGCATGGAGCTGTCGCCGCGCCCGACCTCCTCGACCACCAGGCCGTAGGTCCGGTAGTCGAGGCCCGCGCCGCCGTACTCGCGACCGACGATCGCGCCCAGATAGCCCTGGTCGGCGATCTTCCGCACGAGGTCCAGATCGAAGTGGTGATCGCGCGAGTTCTGCTTCGCGGCCGGCACCACCTCGTTGTCGGTGAACTCGCGCGCGGTGGCGCGGATGAGCTCCTGCTCATCGGTCAGGCTGAAGTCCATGGCGCGGACCGTACTCGGTGCGGGCGACGCCCCGACTGGTCTCCCGCGGGCGCGTAGACTCGCCGCGGTGGACCCCTTCACCGCGATCATGGTGGCGATCGGGGCCGGCTTCCTGGTCGGCCTGCTGCTGCTGGGGCTCCTCCACCCGCGCACCGGTGCGCAGGCGCTGGACTGGAGGCCGACGCGGTCGGCCGAGCTGGAGGTCCAGAACGAGATCGACGACCTCGACCAGATGCTCGAGGCCACCAACGCCCGGCGGCGCCGCCGCGGCGAGCCCGAGCTGACCGAGACGAGCCTGCGCGCCTCGATCGGCGCGGACGTCGCCCAGACGGCCAAGCGCCGCGACGACTACCTGGAGGACCTGGACATCGCTCAGATGCTGAACGCCAAGAACGCGCGACGCCGCGCCAAGGGACTGCCGGAGATCACCGCGGAGGAGTACCGCGCCCAGATCGCGGGTGAGCGCCGATGAGGGCGCTGCTGGTCGGCGGCGGCCGCCCCGGCCTGGCCCTGACGCGTGAGCTCGTCGCCGACGGCCACGCCGTGCGCTTCGTCACGCGCCACGACGCGTTCCGGCCCGAGATCGAGGCCGCCGGCGCGGAGTGCTTCATCGGCGATCCCGACCGCATCGGGTCGCTGCGCTACGCCCTCGACAACGTCACGGTCCTGCTGTGGCTGATGGGCCCGGCGCCTGACGGCGACCTGCACGGGTCGCGCCTGACGATGATGCTCGAGCGGACCATCGACACGACGGTGCGCGGCGTGCTCTACGAGGGCACCGCGGCGGGCGCCGCGGAGGTCGCGCGCATGGCCGGCTACAACGAGATCCCGCACGCGATCCTCGACGCGCCGCGGGCGGACGAGAGCGCCTGGGTCGCGGCGGTGCTGGCCGGGATCGACGGTGTTCTCGCGGCGCCGCGCGGGCGCTAGACTCGGCAAAACCCCTGAAAGCCGACTGGAATAAAGGAGCGTACGCGTGGCCGATTACGCGAAGGACGTCCTGGTGGAGACGAGCTGGGTCGAGGAGCATCTCGACGACGACTCGATCCGCATCGTGGAGGTCGACGAGAACCCCGCGCTCTACGCCGAGGCGCACATCCCCGGCGCCATCGGGTTCGACTGGCGCAACGACCTCCAGGACCAGGTCAAGCGCGACTTCCTCGGGCCGGAGGCCTTCGGCGAGCTGTTCGGCTCCCACGGCATCTCCAACGACCACACGATCGTGCTCTACGGCGATCGCAACAACTGGTTCGCGGCCTACACCTACTGGTACCTGAAGTACTACGGCCACGACAACGTCGTGCTGGTCAACGGCCCGCGCGAGAAGTGGATCTCCGAGGGTCGCCCGACCAACTCCGACGTGCCGAGCTACGACCCGGTGACGTTCACCGCGCAGCCCGGCGACGACGAGATCCGCGCCCTGCGCAACGAGGTCCTCACCGCACTGGACTCCGACCGCAAGCTGGTCGACGTCCGCTCACCGCAGGAGTTCTCCGGCGAGCTGATCGCCATGGCCGGCTACGAGCAGGAGGGCGCCCAGCGCGGCGGCCACATCCCCGGCGCCGCGTCGATCCCGTGGGCCCAGGCGGTCCAGGAGGACGGCACGTTCAAGTCGGCCGCCGCCCTGAAGGAGCTCTACGGCGGCAAGGGCGTGCTCGACGGGCCGTCGATCATCGCCTACTGCCGCATCGGCGAGCGCTCGGCGCACACGTGGTTCGTGCTGCACGAGCTGCTCGGCCGCGAGGACGTCAAGAACTACGACGGCTCGTGGACCGAGTGGGGCAACCTCGTCAACGTGCCCATCGAGAAGGGCTGATCGCCCACCTCGGTCACCGCGCGCCCGGCGCGGTGACCGACCGCGCTCACGCGGCGCGCCGCGCCCCGAGCGTCCGGACCGCGTCGATCACCAGCGCCCAGAAGCCCCCGTGGTCGAGCTCGACCGCGACCCGCGCGTTGGGCGCCGCGCCCGTGACGCCGAACCGGTCGACCACCGTCGCACCGCGCGTGTGCGTCCCCGCCAGCTCGATCGCCACGTGCGCGTCGACGCACGCGACGACCTCCGGCGCGATCACGCGCGCCACTGCGACGGGGTCGTGCACCGGCGCGGCCGCAAACCCCCAGAGCGCCTGGTAGCGATCGGCGAAGAAGCCGAGCAGGTCGACGACCGTCGTCGCCAGCGGCGTGCCCAGCCCGCGCAGCTGCGCCAGCACGTCCTCGGTCGCCAGCGCCTGATGCGTGACGTCCAGCCCGCACATCGTCAACGGCAGGCCGCTCGAGAAGACCACGTGCGCCGCCTCCGGGTCGGCCCAGATGTTGAACTCGGCCAGCGGCCGCCAGTTGCCGGCGCCCGTGCTGCCGCCCATGACGACGATCTCGCCGATCGCGCTGCGCAGCTCCGGATGTCGCCGCAGCAGCAGCGCCACGTTGGTCAGCGGCCCGGTGGCCACGACGGTGGTCGGCTCGCCGTCGCGCGCGTCGCGCAGCACGTCGGCCAGCAGGTCGACCGCGTGGCGCTCATCCGGCACGACGTCCGGCTCGCCAAGCTCCGCGCCGTCCATCGCCGACGCGCCGTGGACCTCGCCCGCGGTGTGCAAGGCCCCCAACAACGGCGCGTCGCACCCGGCCGCGACGGGCACGTCCCGGAGGTCGGCGAGCGTGCACGTCAGCAGCGCGTTGCGCGTGGTCTGCTCGAGCGTCCCGTTGCCCGCGACCGTCGTGATCGCGCGCAGCTCCACGGCCGGGCTGCCCGCAGCCAGCAGGATGGCCACCATGTCGTCGTGGCCGGGGTCGCAGTCGAGGACGAGGGGGATCGGCGACACGGCGGCGTCAGCCCGCGCGGTCGAGGCGATCGAGCAGGTCGGCGAGCATCCGCGCCGTCGCGCCCCAGACGAGGTGCTCGCCCACCATGTAGGTGTCGGTCCGGAACGGGATGCCGCGGCGCAGCATCGGCCGGCGGGCGTAGCCGGCCCGGACCTCGCGGAGCGTGGGCTCGAGCACCTCGGCGACCTCGGCCTCGGCCGGCCGCCAGGTCTGGCCCGGCTGGATGATGCCGACGAAGGGGTAGACGGCATAGCCCGTCGCGATCGTCGGCGTCGGCTGCAGCGCGCCGACGATGTCGACGCTCTCGGGGTCCAGGCCGATCTCCTCCTGCGCCTCGCGCAGGGCGGTCGCGACGAGGTCGGCGTCCTCGGGGTCCTGGCGGCCGCCGGGGAACGAGATCTCGCCCGCGTGGCGGCGCAGGTCGTCGCGCCGCCGGGTCAGCACGACGGCGGGCTCGCCGTCGCCGTCGAGGTACAGCCCGACCAGCACGGCCGCGTCGGTGCCGCCGTGGACGTCGAGGGCGGTCGCCTCGACCGGGTCGAGCAGGACCGCCTTCAGCCGGTCGCGCAGGTCGGTGCGCCTGCTAGCGCGCGAGCGTGACGCGCTCGACCCGCTCGTCGAACATCACCTCGCCCTCGAGGGTCCGGTGCACGGGACACTTGGCCGCGATGACGCGCAGGCGCTCGACCTGCTCGTCGCTCATCGAGTCCGGGAAGCGCATGACGAGGTTGAACCGCGTGGGGCAGCCGCGCTCGGCGGGCGTGTAGTCGCAGGCGACCTCGACGTCGCCGACGTCCCAGCCCTTGCGGTTGGCGTACATCTCCATCGTGATGGCGGTGCAGGCCGCGAGGCTGGCGGCCAGCAGCTCCTGCGGGCTCGGGCCCGTGTCCTCGCCACCCTTGTCCGTGGGCTCGTCGATGGTGAGCTGATGGTCGCGGATCCGGATCGCCTGACGGAGCGTTCCGGATCGGTTGGCGGTCGCCTTCATGCGGATGCCTTTGCTGCGAGGAGGTCGGGTCGTTGGTCCTTCAGGGCGTCGATGATGGCAAACCGCTCACGCGAGGGGGTTGAACATAAGTCCAGTCGGCACCTTCGGAAAGAAGTACGTCGACTTCGGCGGCATGTTGACGCCCGCCGCGGCGATCTCCTGCACCTGGCCGACGGGGCTGCCGCGCAAAAAGAACGCGCAGTCGTAGTCCTTGGACAGGACAGCCTGCAGCGCCTCGTCGTCGGTGCGCGAGTAGCCGAGGCCGTTGAGGTGCGAGATGTCGTCCTCGGTCATGCCCAGGACACCCTCGAAGACCAGCGCCTCGAGGACCGCCGTGTCGAGGTGGCGGTAGGGCTCGGGGTAGTCGGCCAGCGCGGCGTCGGCGATCGCCTGGTCCTTGAGCACGAGCCGGTAGGCCTGCTGGTGGAAGCTGTCGATGTAGCCCATCGTGAGCGGGGTCGGTGCGCCGGCGTCGCCGGGCGGGCGCAGCTCGGACTGCTCGATCGGCGCGATGTCGAACGTCTCGCGCAGGTACCTGCCCAGGCGCTGCTGGACCTCGGGATCCTTGACCTGGTTCAGCAGCCGGTGCGTCGGGAAGATCGTCAGCCCGGGATCCTGCAGCGCCACCAGGCACATGAGCACGTAGCGGTGGTCGCCCTCGCCGCCGATCTCCTCGGCGTAGACACGCGCGGTCTCGTAGCGGTGGTGGCCGTCGGCGATCAGCAGCTCGGTCTCGCCCATGGCCATCCTGACGCGGGCGATCGCCGCCCCGTCGTCGATGCGCCAGAGGGAGTTGACCGTGCCGTCGGCGTCGGTCGCCGTGCCCCACGGGTCGCCGGTGACGTGCGGCGCCAGCGCGCCCCAGGCGGCGCCGGCCGGGTCGTCGTAGAGGCTGAAGATCGGCGAGAGGTTCGCCCTGGTCGCGCGCGTGAGGCGCAGGCGATCCTCCTTCGGACCGGGGTGCGTGCGCTCGTGCGGGCGGATCCGCCCGGCGCCGTACTCCTCGACGCGCACGCGCGCGAAGATCCCGCGGCGCGTGAGCGACCGGCCGTCGGGACCGACGTAGTCCTGTCGCAGGGCCCACAGCGCGGGCGTCTCGTCGCGGACGACGGCGCCCTGCCTGCGCCACAGCTCGAACAGACGCGCGGCCTCCTCGTAGGCGTCGCCGCCGAGCGGCGCCTCGGGCAGGTCGACGTTCACGACGTTGTGGGACGAGCGCGCGGCGAGGCGCGCGCGCTGCTCGGGATCGATGACGTCGTACGGCGGGGCGATCACCGACTCGAGGGAGCCGACGACGCCGAGGTCGTAGCGGAGGGCGCGGAAGGCTTGGACGTCGGCCATAGGGCCGCGACACTAGTGGGTCGCGTTTCCGCGTGGCCGACGCGCGCCGCGGGCGGGGGACCGGCCCGGTCCGCGGCCGGGCGCTACCGGCCGGTGCGGTGGCCAAGCTCGTTGACGTACGTCGCGCCCCCGCCGCCGGTGCGGCGCGGAGCGCCGGTGGCGAGGCCGACGCCGATCTCGCGGAAGCCGCCGTCGAGGATGTTGCGCCGGTGGCCGGGCGAGCGCATCCAGGCCTCGACGATGTGCGCGGGGGTCGCGGCCGCGCCCGAGCGCCAGGCGAGGTTCTCGCCGAGCGACCAGCCGCGGACGCCGTCGAGGTATGGCGCAGACCAGGGTTCTGGACGGTTGTTCTCGTCAGTGTCAGGGGGCAGACGCACCAACGTCGGCAACCCTCACCACGCCGCGAGAGGCGCGCGTGTACGCACCCGGCCGGGGCGGTGGTGGCGACCACTAGACTCGCCTCATCGGGGCGTGGCGCAGCCTGGTAGCGCACCTGCTTTGGGAGCAGGGGGTCGCCGGTTCAAATCCGGCCGCCCCGACTGACGAAGTGCCTGCAGAACCGGCTAGCCGGGGGCGGACGGCTCTCGCCCGAGCAGGCGTGCGGCCGGTGCTGACCCTGAGCTGAAGGCGCGGGCTCAGCGGCCGGCGGCGAGGCCTGACGGCTCGAGGCCCCCGCGGCGCAGACGCAGCTCGAAGCGTGGGGGCGACGTGCGGGTGAGGCGGAGGCTGCCGCCGTCCGAACGGGCCAGCGCACGGGCGAGCTGGAGACCGATGCCGGTGCCGCCGGTGCGCGTGGCCCCGCGCTCGAAGATGCGCTCGGCGCTGTCCTCGGGAATGCCCGCGCCCTGGTCGTCGACGGTGATGGACGCGTATCGGGCGTCGTGAGTCACGCTGACGTTCACCGGTCCGGCACCGTGCTGCAGGGCGTTGTCGAGGAGCACGTCGAGAACCTGGCCCACGGTGCCGCGCGAGGCGAGCGCATGCACGGCGCCGTCGTCGTGGACCGCCAGCCGACGGCCCGAACGTGAGAAGAGCGCGTTCCAGGCGGCCGTGTGCTCGCGCGCGATCCGCGACAACTCGATCGTGACCTGACCGCCGCGGGTGGAGGATCGGGCGTGGGCGAGCAGATCGGCGATCATCGCCTCGAGGCGGTCGGCCTCGCGCAGCGCGGCGTCGAGCTCCTCGCGCAAGGCGTCCGGATCGCCGGCGCGCGCGCTCTCTTCGAGGCGCAGCCGCAGCGCCGTCAGTGGCGTGCGGAGCTGATGGGAGACGTTGCTCGAGAACTCGCGCTCGCGGGCGACGAGCTCGGCGATGCGCCCCGCGCTGGTGTCGAGCGCCTGCCCGATCGCGTCGATCTCGGGCACGCCGGAGCGCGGCGCACGAACGGAGAAGTCACCTTCGCCGAGGAGCTCGGATGTGCGCGCGACGCGCTCCAGCGGGCGCGAAAGGCGCCGGGCCTGGATCGTTGCCAACGCGACGGCGACGGCGATGCCCCCGATGCCGAGGGCGGCGATCAGCAGCCACGAGTGCCACACACGCTCGTCGGTCTCGCGCGCCGGCGCCGAGGCGGTGACGATCGCGGCGCGGGTCGTGCCCGCGCGCACCGTGATGACGTTGCCGGAGAGGCGCGCGCCGGCGCTCACCGTCCGGCCGTCGGCGGTGACGGCGACCCGGTGGCCCCGCCGCACCAGCGGGGCGAGCTGGGCCGGCGTCAACGCGACGCCGTGCTCGAGGCGGTCGTCGATGACGCCGGCGACGGCGTCGGCCTCGCGCTCCAGGCGACCGGTCTGATCGGAACGCACGCGGGCGGCTTCGACGGCGCCGAGCGGGACGCCCAGGACGACGACGGCGGCGAGCGCGATCAGCGCCGTCGAGGTCGTGAGGCGCCGCCGGACCGTCACGGCTCGAAGCGCAGGCCGACGCCGCGGACGGTCTGCACGTGGCGGGGGTCGCTGGCGTCCTCGCCCAGCTTGCGTCGCAGCCACGAGACGTGCATGTCCAGGGTCTTGGTCGACCCGAACCAGTTCTCGTCCCACACCTCGGCCATGATCCGCTCGCGCGTGACGACGCGGCCGGCCTCCCGCACGAGCAGGGCGAGCAGGTCGAACTCCTTGGGCGAGAGCTCGAGCTCGTCGGCGCCGCGCCAGGCACGGCGGGCCGCCTGGTCGATGCGCACGTCGCCGGCCTCGGCCAGCTCGACGGTGGTGCGGCGCAGGTGCGCGCGGACGCGCGCGAGCAGCTCGCTGACGCGAAACGGCTTGGTGACGTAGTCGTCGGCGCCGGCGTCGAGCCCGTCGACGATGTCCAGCTCGCCGTCCTGAGCGGTCAGGAAGAGGATCGGGACGGACGGCCGCTGCTCGCGGATCCGGCGGCAGACCTCGAGCCCGTCGATGCCGGGCAGCCCGACGTCGATGATGATGAGGTCGTGCTCCGCCGCTGCGGCGCGCGCCAGGGCCTCGTGGCCGTCGCCGCAGCCGTCCACGGCGTAGCCCTCGCGCTCGAGCGCCCGCGTCAAGGGGACGCGGATCCCCTCGTCGTCCTCGACGATCAGCAGCCGGGCCACACGGCCATCGTAGGCGCGCGCGGCTGCGACTACGGGCGGCTCAGCGTGTCCAGGGGCCACGCGGGTCGCGACCGTCCTGGATCGCGACCCGGGCGAGGGCGGTGGACAGCGGGCCCATGGCCGGGCTCCTCAGGCCGCGGCGAGGTCGCGGCGACGGCCGGCCAGGACGCCACCGGCGACGCCGGCGATACGACCGGTGACGGCGAACCCGGCGAGGCTGACGGCGAGCACGGCGGCTTCGACGAAGAGCGACGCGAGGCCGAGGGGCTCGGTCCAGTTGCCGATGTCGCCGGTGGCGTTCGGCATGCCGACGGTGCGGTTGACGACGTAGCCGATCAGCGCGCTGGCGGCGACGGCCGCGGCGGCCAACCAGGCCGCCCGGTGGCGGCTGAACAGGACGGCGCCCGCGGTGGCGAGCGAGCCGACCATCAGCGCGATGTACATCCAGAACAGGTAGCGCGTCTCCGACCACTTGCCGATCGAGTCGAGCAGGTGGATGAGGGCGATGCCGGCGAGGCCGACGGCCACGGTGGCGCGGGCGGCGATCTCGGAGACCATGGCGCGCAGCGTCTCGTGGTCGGGGAGGTGGCGATCCATCGGGGTGACTCCTGACGGTGAGGGGAGGGGCACGGAAGCCAGCATCGGCGACCGCCTGTCAAGCTCCGGCCACCGCGAGGCAAAGCTTGGGCAAAGGGAGGCGAACCTTTGCCGACCCTTGACCTGCGGTGGGCGACCATCGGCGTCCATGCCGCGCCGAACGCCCGCCATCCCGTCCAGCCCGTCGGCGCGCGACCGCGCGGTCACGCGATTGCGGGCGGTGACTTGGACGGTGGGGGTCGCGGCGGCCTCGCTAACCGCAGCGCTGTCGGCCGTGGCGGCCCAGGCGTTCAAGGGCCACAGCGGCACGGCGGCTGCGAAGGTCAGCACGCCCGTCGCGCCGCGCGTCCCACACGTCCGGGTCCCTGGACCGCAACATGTGCCGGCGATCGCCCGCAAGCCGGCGCCGCTGCAGCCGCCCGCTCAGCCTCCGGCCACCCCCGCCCCGGCGCCGCAGTCGGCGCCCCAGCCAGCCCCGGCTCCGGCCCCGCAGTCTGCGCCCCAGCCGGCGCCCCAGCCGGCCCCGGCCCCGGCCCCGGCGCCGGCACCGCAGCCGGCCCCGGCGCCGCACGTCTCGTCGGGGGGCTCGTGAGCGTCGATCCGGCACAGGCGAGCTGGCCCGCCCTGGGCACGACGGCGACCGTGGTCGTGACCGACGCGACCGCCCTCGAGGTCGCGAGCGATCGTGTGCGCGCGGAGCTCGAGGCGATCGACGCCGCCTGCAGCCGGTTCCGCCCCGATTCGGAGCTCTCACGCCTCAACGCCGCGCGAGGCCGCTCGGTCGTGGTCGGCGCGCTGCTGTTCGGGGCGATCGCCGTCGCCCTGCGTGCGGCGGCGCTGACTGACGGCGCCGTCGACCCGACCGTCGGCGTGGCGCTGGTCAACGCCGGCTACGACCGCGACTTCGCGTCGCTGCCGGCGTCAGGCGGCCCGCGCCCGGCGATCCCGGTTGTCCCCGTGTCCTGGCGCGCGCTGCGCGTCGACGCCGCCGCCCGCCGCGTCGCGATCCCGCCCGCCGCGCGGCTCGACCTCGGCGCAACCGCCAAGGCGCTGGCGGCAGACCGCGCTGCCGCCTCCGTGGCGGCGGCCGTGCCCGGCCTCGGCGTGCTCGTCAGCCTCGGCGGGGACATCGCCGCCGCCGGGCCACCCCCGGAGGGCGGTTGGCGGGTGCGGGTGACCGACGACCACCGCGCCGGCCCGGAGGCTCCCGGCCAGACGGTCACCGTGCGCTCCGGCGGTCTGGCGACGTCGAGCACCACGGCGCGCCGGTGGGGAGCCAAGGACCATCACATCATCGATCCGGCGACCGGGCACCCGGCCGACGCTCCCTGGCGCACGGTCAGCGTCGCGGCCGCCAGCTGCGTCGACGCCAACGTCGCCAGCACCGCAGCGATCGTGCTCGGCGCGGCGGCCCCCGACTGGCTCGCCCAGCGCGCGCTGCCGTCGCGCCTCGTCGCGCACGACGGGACGGAGCTGGCACTGGCCGGCTGGCCGCAGGAGCAGGAGGAGGCGTGATCGCGGCCGCTCACGGCCCGTCGACGCTCTGGTACGTGACGCGCGGCGCCGGGGCGATGGTCCTCGTCCTGCTCACCTTCAGCACCGTGCTCGGCATCGCCGAGGTGCGGCGCTGGCAGCCGCTCGGCGCCCCGCGATTCGGCGTCGCCGCGCTCCATCGCTCGGTGTCGCTGCTCGCGCTGGTGCTGCTCGGCGTGCACATCGCCACGACGCTGGTCGACCCCTTCCCGCGGATCGGCGTGCTCAACGCCGCCGTCCCGTTCGACACGAGCTACCGGCCCCTGTGGCTCGGCCTCGGCACGCTCGCCTCGGATTTGATGCTGGCCGTCGTGGTCAACAGCCTGGTGCGCCGGCGGCTCGGCTATCGCACGTGGCGTGGCCTGCACTGGCTGTCCTACGCCTGTTGGCCGGTCGCGCTGCTGCACGGCCTCGGAGCAGGCTCGGACACCAAGACCACGTGGATGCTCGTGCTGACGGTCGCCTGTGCGGCGGCGGTCCTGGTCGCGCTCATCGCGCGCGTGTCCACCGCGCGTCTCTCCGGGCATGGGCGCGCCGGCGCGGTCGTCGGGATGGGCATGGCCGCGGTGGCGCTCGCGGCGTGGGTCGCGCAAGGCCCGCTGGCCAGCGGATGGGCGAGCCGTGCGGGAACGCCGAGCAGCGTGCTCACCGCGTTCGCGCCGCCGGCGGTGGCGAAGGTTCCCGCGGTGCGCAGCCCGACCCTTGCGCGCGGGTTCACCGCCCGGTTCTCGGGTCCGCTGCACAGCGGCTCATCCGCCGGCGGCCGCGCGGTCATCGACCTCGCGCTGCGACTCGAAGGGCACCCCGCCGGCCGGTTGCGGATCCGGTTGAGCGGCCAGGCCGACGCCGGTGGCGGACTGCGCATGGACCGCAGCGCCGTGACGCTCGGTCCGCCGTCCGCTCCCGGCGAGTACCAGGGTCGCGTCAGCATCCTGAACGGCGCTGACATCGAGTCCCTCGTCGACAACGCCGATGGCCGTGCGTTGCGTATCGCGGTGCATCTCGACTCCGCCGGTGCCCGCGCAACCGGAAGCGTGCGTGCCACCCCGGTGAGGAGGGTCAACGGATGACGCCACCCCGACTTCTCCGCGGCATCGACGGACAGGGCGCGCTGTCGCTCACCGAGCACGGCGCGATCCACGGGCCCATGCCCGAGACCTCCACAGAGCTCATCGACGTCGTCGAGCGCGCCGGCCTGCGCGGTCGCGGCGGCGCGTCGTTTCCCACCGCGATCAAGCTCCGCGCGGTCGCCGCCGGCCGGGGGCGCCGCAGCGTGCTCGTCAACGCGGCAGAGGGCGAGCCGATGAGCGCCAAGGACCGCACGCTGTTGCGCCTTGCGCCGCACCTCGTGCTCGACGGAGCGCTCGCCGCCGCCGAGATCGTCGGGGCGGCGCGCGTCGTCGTCGCGATGCCCGAGACCTCCGCCGAGGCGCTCGTGGCCGTACGCGATGCGGTCAGCGAGCGGGGAGCGCGCAACATCGCGGTGGAGCCGGTCCCCGTCGCCTACCTCGCCGGGGAGGAGAGCGCCCTCATCCGCCACCTCGAGGGCGGACCGCTCAAGCCGACCGTCGTCCCGCCGCGCCCGGCCCAACGCGGCCTGCGCGGGCGGCCGACGCTCGTGCAGAACCCGGAGACGCTCGCGCACCTGGCGCTCGTCGCCCGCCACGGCGCCGACTGGTTCCGCCAGGTCGGCACCCCGCCGATCCCGGCTCCACCCTCGTCACCGTCTCAGGTGCGGTGAGCCGGCCCGGCGTCCAGGAGATCGCGGTCGGCACGCCGCTGGAGACCGTCCTGTCGACCGCCGGCGGCGCCACCGAGCCGCTGCGCGCCGTGTTGATCGGCGGCTACCACGGCACGTGGCTCCCGGCGCGCGCGATCCCTGAGATCAGCCTCGACGACCAGTGCCTGCTGCGGTACGGCGGCGCGCGGCTGGCCGCGGGGGTCGTCGTCGTCCTCGGCGAGTCGGCCTGCCCATCGCACGAGCTCGCCCGGGCCATGGCCTGGCTGGCGCACCAGAGCGCGCACCAATGCGGGCCGTGTCGTAACGGAATGCCGGCGATCGCCGAGCTCCTGGCCGCGATGGTCGCGGGGCGCGCACCCTCCTACGCGCAGCATGTCCTGGCCCGCTGGAGCGCCCAGCTGCCCGGCCGCGGCGCCTGCCATCTGCCCGACGGCGCGACCCACTTCCTGGCCAGCGGGCTGGACGTGTTCGCCGCCGACCTCATGGAGCACGAGCGGTACGGACCGTGCCTGCGCTGCCGGCGCCCGGGCGCGCTCGCCGTCCCGCGCCAGCGCCCAGGGCGGGTGGTCGCATGACGGAGCAGTTGCGCGTCGACCCGATCGCCTGCACGGGGCACGGCCTGTGCGCCGAGCTGCTGCCGGAGTGGATCAGCCTCGACGACTGGGGCTATCCGATCATCGACCCGCGGCCCATCCCCGACGGCCTGCGCGACCAGGCGCGCCGCGCCGCCGACGCCTGCCCCAAGCTGGCGCTCGTCGTCGCCGCACGCCGGCGCGACACCTCCTAGCAGCCGTCGCCTGGAGTACCGTCGGCCGATGCAGGGACCACGTTCAGCGTTCGTCGCGCGAGACGTCGGGCCGACGACCATCGCTGCGCTCGCGGTCGCCCAGGTGGTCCTGTGGATCGTGGCGCGACCGGCGGGCGAGCCGACCGGGAGCTACATCGGTCAGCTCCTGGGTGCCGAGTCGATCCTGCTGCTGTCGATCGGCTTGGTCCTGATCAGCACCCTGCCGTGGGTGGAGGAGTGGTTCGACGGCATCGATCGCGCCGCGATCTGGCACCGCCGCCTGGCGATCACCGGCCTCTTGCTGCTCGTGCCGCACATCCTGTTGTCGTCCAACCCGAACGGCACGACCCTCGGCGGACCGCTGGGGATCATCGGCGCGGTCGGCATGGTCGCCCTCGCCCTGTGGGCGATCCTGCCTCGCTGGCGGTCGGTCGTGCCGCGCCCGTTGCGCCGCCTCGTCGTCGCCGCGCGCGAGGCGCCGGTGGCGCGCGACGTCCGCGAGATCTTCGGCGGCTACGAGCGCTGGCGGGCACTGCACCGCACGACGGGCCTGTTCGTGGCGGCCGCCTTCGTCCACGGCGTCCTCGACGGCACGCCGTTCGACGACGCCCCGGTCCTGCGCTGGAGCTACGTCGGGATCGGCGGGATCGGCTTGGCCTTCTATGTGTACCGCGAGCTGCTGGCCCGCCACTTCCAGTCGCTGCACGACTACCAGGTCGACGCGGTCCGCGAGATCGCGCCCGGCGTGGTCGAGGTCGCCATGCGACCACTGGGGCGCGGCGTCGACTTCGTGCCCGGCCAGTTCGCGATGATCTACCTGGAGGCCAAGGACGGCTGGCACCGCCATCCGTTCACGATCTCCAGTGCCCCGCGCGAGGGGCTCCTGCGGCTGACCGTCAAAGCGCTGGGCGACTACACATCTCGTCTGGCCGAGCTGATCGAGCCGGGCATGCCCGCCGTCATCGGCGGGCCGCACGGACGGTTCAACCATGCTAAGGGCACCGATCGCCAGGTCTGGATCGCGGGCGGCGTCGGCGTCGCGCCGTTCCTCAGCTGGCTCCGGGCGCTCGACGGCGACCTGCCCCAGCGCGTGGACCTCTTCTACAGCGCCGACGGCGAAGCGCCTTTCGCGCAGGAGATCCGCGACATCGCCGATCGCCACGCATCGTTGCGAGCCCACATCATCGACACCGCGGTCGAGGGACGGCTGACGATAGAGCGCGTCCTGGCGACCGCGGACGGCGCCCGATCCGCCCTCTCGGTGTTCATGTGTGGCCCGCGGGGGATGCTGCGCACGTTCCAGACGCAACTGCGCATGGCGGGCGTTCCGGCCCGGCGCATCCACCGCGAGTACTTCGACTGGCGTTAGGCCGCTGGCCTGACCCGCCCCGGGCACCGCGTGCGTGCGGACACCGCGGCGTACCTCCCGGGTCCATGGCGACCGACTACGCGGGTTCGCGCCACCGCATCGTGCGGGCTGGGGCCGGGCGGTCGCAGGTTCAAATCCTGTCTCCCCGATGAACACCCCCGGTACGACAGGAACGTGCCGGGGGCGACTCGAAGAGGCGCCCAGCCCAGGTGTTGCAAGGGCTGGCGGGGATTGAGGGCAGGTCCGGCGCGCGGCTCGTGATGAGCCGCTCTGGAGGCGAACCGCCCACGGACCGCCCACGCCGGCCGGGGTGGACCGCCCACGCCGCGACAGCTTGGGCTTGCTTCTTTACGCGCAAGTACGAGCCGACCCGACTGGCGCCGAAGAGACGCAGGCTGCGGCGTTGAGGTTGAAGTCTGTGTGCGCTCCACAGCTAGGACGGCGCGTTCGCCATGACGTAGTAGCTCGGCACGAGTGGCCGTCGAGTTTCCAACGCGGCGGCCGCCACCCGATCGCGACGCTCCGGCTGAGCACATACAGCGACGGCGTCATAAAGACCACCATAAGGAGCTGGGTCAGCTCGATGCCGAGTTGAAGCCCAGCAGCGAGGACACCAGCGCTCCGCCGCTGAGGCCCATGCTGGGTGCGGATCGTGGCGATCGCCTGCCTGTTTCCTCATTCCTCGTTGATGAGGCACGGGCGGCCCGGCGAAGGCTGTTCACGTGGTCGCGCCAGCTGCCGCGCGGATCGCGAACTTGCGAAACCCGCGCACGCCGAGGTCGAGGAACAGCGCTGCGTCCGGCGGACGGCCTACGGTCGCGGAAGCGTCATGTGGAACGACAACGAGACGGACATCGACCTCCTGGGCTTCGAGTACCTCGTCGACAGCCTCGACATCCTGCTCTCGGAGCAGTCGATGCTCCCGCTGACGGTCGGTGTTCTGGGTGACTGGGGGGGCGGCAAGAGCAGCCTGATGAACATCGCCAAGGCCCGCCTTGACGCGCGGACGGCCGCGGCTTGCGCCGCCGCCAAAGCTGCGGCGGACAAGAAGCTGGACGGTGAAGGCAACGGTGTCGCCGCGGAAGAAGGTGTCGACCAGAACGGCGCGGGTGAGGGTGACGCCGACGAGCATCGGTCGTTCATCACGGTCGCGTTCAGCCCGTGGCGCTTCGAGGGGTACAACCAGGTCAAGCTCGCGCTGATGACGGCGGTGCTTGATGCGATCGACGACTACATCGCCAAGCTGCCCGGCGACAACGTCGAGCAGGTCAAGAAGGCGGCCACCGTCCGCCGGCTCCTCCACCGCCTGAAGGCCCTCAGGCCGGCCATATATACCGTGGCGGCGACAGGCGTGGCGGTCGGCGCCGCCGCCGCCGGCGCACCAACGGAAGTCATGCCGGTCATCGCGGCGGGCGCCGATATGGTGGCGTCTACTGCCTCAGACCGCGCTGCCGAGGGAGACCAGCTGTCAGCAGCGCAGCCGCCCACGCAGCTCGACGAGCTGTCGTCGATTGCTGACTTCCACACCGAGTTCGAGGCCCTGCTCGACGAGATCACCGACGTCCAGGCGGTCGTGGTGTTCATCGACGATATGGATCGGTGCACCACGTCGGCGATCGTCGATACGTTCGAGGCGATCCGCCTGTTCCTGCATGCGCCGAAGACCGCCTACGTCCTTGGTCTCAACGAGCCGATCATCACCGCCGCGCTCGAAGAGCGGTACCCGGACCGGACGGCTGCCAACGACTCCCGCGGCCAGCAGTACCTGGAGAAGATGATCCAGGCGCGCGTGTCGATCCCGCCGCTGTCACAGCCGGAAGTGCTCGCCTACGTGACGCTGCTCTACGCGGAGCGACACGTCACGAAGGAGCAATTCGCGACGCTGCGCGAGCAAACGAACGACAACCGGACGCAGAACCCGAACGGCGAGGCGATGAACGAGGGGATGGTGCGCGACGCCCTGTTCGCCGGCGCCGCGATGCCCGCACCGCTGGAAGAGGCGCTGCGGATCGCAGCGAACGTGGGACATCCGCTGGCGCGCGGACTCCGGGGCAACCCGCGGCAGATCAAGCGGTTTCTCACAACGCTCGAGCTTCGCCGTCGGGTCGCCGACCGTCGCCACCTGAACCTCAACCCGGCGATCCTCGCGAAGCTGATGGTGCTCGAAGAAACGTCCCTCCCCGACTTCGAGAAGCTCTACAACTGGCAGGTCGAAAACGACGGCGTGCCGCCGCAGCTCCAGCTCGCCGAAGACCACGCGCGGCGCGTGAAGACGATCAAGGGCGCAAGCGAAGTCAAGACGTGGGCTGGACAGGCCAAGGTCCAGGAGTGGTTGATCAGCGACCCTCCGCTGGCTGGCGAGCCGTTGAGTCCGTACTTCACCTTCTCCCGCGACCGGCTGAAGACCAGCGCACGCGCTGCACGCCTGTCCCCGGCACAGCAGAAGCGAGTCAACGACCTGAGGAGCAGTACGGACTTCACGCGCAACGAGGCCGTCAAGGAAGCACTCACGCTCGACGACCGCGATCTCTCGGAGATCACGGCCGTCCTATGGGAGCACGCCCAGCAGGCCCTGAACGGCCCGGCATCGAAGGCACTGATCGACATTGCCGCGGATCACCCGAGCACCGCCACCTCGCTCTTCAACGACCTGGACAGCATGCCGAAGAAGGCGATCACCCACACGTTCGTCCTGAACTTCGGGAACAAGCTCGTTAAGGACGACCGCCTCAGCGACCTCCTCGCCAAATGGCACGGCGTCAGCGTCGCCGTGAGCCGGGCGATCGACTCCGTTACCAAGGCGCAGGAGAAGCGCGCCTGATGGGCACCTCAGCTGACTTCGGCGGCCAGACCGGCGGAGCATGGAAGACGTACAAGACGTCGGCCTTCAACTACGCGCGCTTTGGCGGGGAGAAGCACCGCAAGAAGGTCATCAAGAACTATGCCGCCGCGGCGCTCGGAGGAGGGGGAGGAGGCGGCGGAGGCGGCGCGACCGGTGGGGGAGGCGGCGGCGGAGCCGGCGGCCTCGGCGGCCTGGTGCCGGCGGCGCAGACGATCGGCGCGTTCGGCACACGCCTGGCCGAAGACGGACTCGATGCCGCACTGGAAGAAGTCGGTCTCGGGCACCTCGTCGGGAGCGATCGCTGGGACGTCATGGACGGCCTCATGGAGTCGCTGATCGGCGACGGATCCACCCTCGACGAAGCCGCGGCCACCAGCGCGATCGTCCAGACCCTGGAGCAGATCTTCCCTGACGGCGCCGACACCTACGAGGAGCTGTCGGCCGCGACGCTTGACGCTGCGGGCGTCAAGCAGCTCGTTGAGAAGTTCTTCGGCAACTACATCTACAACCACATGGGCCACACCTTGGGCAAGTACCTGCAGAACTGCGAGCCCGCGCAGGCCCAAGAGCGCGAAGCGGAGATGCGCGACACGGCACACTCGCTGTTCTCCCTCCAGCTCGGTGACCGCGATCCACTCACCATCGACTGGAAAGGACCCGAGGGAAAAGCCGAGGTCGAGGCCGTCATCGCCGAGTTCCATGGCTACGTAGGCGACGCCGACACATGACCAGCTTCCAGATCCGCACATCCCCCGACCAGGCCGACGCCGGCGCCGACCACGTACTCGACTGGTTCCCCGGCAGCAAGGCGCGCTCGACGGTCGCGTACGAGCCGGACTTCTTGAAAAACGCCGTGCCCAGCGACGTCGCGCTCGACTTCCTCCGGATCGGCGGGGCGGTCTTCTGCGCCGACAAGGTCGCCCTGCGACGCGACACCGACGACGGGTGGACCCGTGACCTCGCGCTGTCCATCCCCCTGTCTGACATCGACCTCTGGCAGGCCACAGCGGCGCACCTTGAACGAACCCTCGGCTTTCTCAGCGGAGATCGCTGGACACTGACCTTCACCGAGCTGGGCGACGAGCCAGCACAGCCGCTCAGCGGTGAGCAGGCGACCCTCCCGGACGTCGACGCCGTGTGCCTGTTCTCGGGCGGCCTGGACTCACTGGCCGGCGCGGTCGACCTGCTGCACGCCGGCAAGCGTGTCCTGCTCGTGGGCCACCACGACAGCCCCAAAGCCGATCACCACCAGAAGCTCCTGAAGGCCAAGCTCGACGCGGCCTACCCTCAGCAACTCGTCGAGCAGCGCCGCATGTGGCTGCGCCCCAACGCCGCCCACCCGGCGCAGGCCCGGTCCCTACCCGAGGGTGATGACCTGGTCGAGAGCACCACGCGTAGTCGGTCGTTTCTCTTCCTGGCCGCAGCTGTCGCGATTGCCGACGCGGCCGGGCCGACCGTGCCGGTGGTCATGCCGGAGAACGGCTTCATCGGCATCAACGTCCCGCTGACCCCGTCCCGCTCGGGGAGCCTCAGCACACGGACCACCCACCCGCTCTACGTCGCCCACATGCGCGCGCTGCTCGACAGCGTCGGGCTGCGTTACGAGATCGAGAACCCGTTCCGCCTGATGACCAAGGGGGAGATCCTCCGCGACAGTCCGAACACGCAGCTCCTCTGGAGCCTCGCGAACGACAGCATCTCTTGCTCGCGCCCCGAGACGGGCCGCTGGCAGAAAGGCTCCACCGCCGCCGACCAGGGCAACTGCGGCGCGTGCTTTCCGTGCCTAATCCGGCGGGCGTCCATGCACGTCGTCGGTCTCGATCGGCGCGCCGACTACCTCTATGACGCGTTCGCGGACCCGCGGCTTGCGTACCCGAACCTCACGGGAGCTTCGCTGCGGGCCCTGCTGGACAGTCTCCACCGCCCCGAGAAGCCGTCGGACGTCCTGATCAACGGACGGATCCCGAACGGCGAAGCGAAGGCGTTCTTCGAGGTCTACTCGCGCGGCCGCGACGAACTTCGCGCCTGGCTATCGTCAGGCGCGCACCCGCTCCTGCCATGACCCAGCTCCCCGCTCAGTTCGTGGACTCCCACTGTCACCTCGACCGCTACGACCGACCGATGGACGTGATCCGTGCGGCCGAGGCCTCGGGCGTCGTCACCGTCGTCGTAACGGAGCTGCCCTCGTCGTTTCAGCGCCTGAGCGTGATGCTCGGCAAGCGACCTCGCGTTCGCTTGGCGCTCGGCTGCCACCCCCTTCGAGCGACGCAGGTCACGGCAACAGAGCGCGCGCTGTTCGGCCGCCTGATCGAGCAGACCGACTACGTCGGCGAGGTCGGCCTTGACGGCTCCAAGCACGGCCGCGAGAGCCTCCAGGTCCAGCGCAAGGTGTTCGATTTCGTGCTGAACGATCCGCGCACCGCGAACAAGGTTCTGACCGTTCACTCTCGCGGAGCAGAGGAAGAAACAATCGAGCGTCTCGCAGCGGCGAAGACGACCGCGATCCTCCACTGGTACACCGGCGCGCTGAAGCACATCGACGCGGCAGCAGACACCGGCCTGTGGTTCTCCGTGAACCCCGCCATGGTCGAGTCTCAGAAGGGCCGCAAGACCATCGCCTCACTCCCCCGAGAGCGCGTGGTCACCGAGACCGACGGTCCGTTCGCCACGGTGCGCGGCGTTCCGTGCGTCCCCGCCGATGTGCCGCCACTGGTATCGGCACTCGCCGCGATCTGGGATGAAGACGTGGCCGACACACGCGACCGCATTTTCAGGGGGATGACGACCCTCACGAAGCTCGCAAGCACACCTCCTGCCGACCCAAGCTCGAAGACCGCACCGGACGCGACGGGGCACTCGACGGCTTTGACGAGCGCCGAGCGCGATCGCTAGCGGTCTCTCCAGACCTGAACCGAGTGGCGCTCTACAGGTCGATGACGGCCCTCCACGCGCGCCCTTCAAGAGAAGCTCGCCGAGTTGGGTCGCGCGCAGGTCGGCCGGCGTGAACGTCTCCGGCTTCTCGTTGATCTCCGCGACAAATGCATCGACGAGGCCAGGCGGCACCCCGTGGCGCGCTGCGGCTTGAACGAACCCGGACTGCCCTGAGCCAGGTTCATCGTCCAGTGCCCACGCCACGAGCATGGGCCTCGGGTTGTCGGGGTGGAAGAATCGGACGGGATCCCGCGCCCAGACCGTGCGTCCGTCCTTCTCGGCAGTGAAGAGGACACGATCGACCCCGAGCAACGCGTACTGCTTGAGAGAGGCGTCCCGGTACTCGCCTCCGAACCCGGAACGTCGGACGTCCTCATCGAGGTTGATGTTGACGTGCTCGACGCACAGCCCGTCTTTGGGAAACGCTGTGACCTTGCGTCGTAAGACTCCGACCTTCTCGCCGTCGCGGAAGATGCCCCCGCAATACCGCTGCACTGCCGGGGCACCCGGCTCTAGCTCTGGTCGCGTCTGCCATGTCGACTGCTCGCCATCAGTCCACGTGAACTCGAACGCCTTGCACATCAACTTCGGGTCTGGAAGCGCGGGTATCCGGTCGGCCATGCCGCTCAGTATGAGTATCCCTCCTCGCCGTAGAGGCGATGCAGCACCTCGAAGGGCAACCGATCGGCGAGGTCCAGACCTCCCGCTCTGTGCCCACAAGCGGGTTCGCCGCCACGCGAGCGGGATATCGAGCTGAGCGAATGAGTGGAGCCACGAGCTGCGCCTGGTCAGCCCCGGCGGACCGGTTGCGCAAGAGAACTGAGCGCCTCGCGCCCTCTCAACCGTCGCGGTTGCCGTGGGCGGGGCTCAGTGCGCCGCGCCAGCGCCCCGAAAGCGTCAGACGTTGCGCAAGAGGTCGGCGGCGGTGACGCCGAGACCGACGGCGATTTTCGCGACTGTGCGAACGCTCGGGTCGTGGTGGCCGCCTTCGACCTTGGAGTAGTAGGCCTGCGTGGTGCCGATGGCGTTGGCCAGCTCTTCCTGGGTGAGGCCAGCGGCTTCGCGGGCGGCGCGGAGGTTGGTCGTGAAGGCGTCGAGGGGGTCCACGGCCTGGACCATTCGCCAGCGCCGCTATGACCGCAATGCCATATGTGGCACATTGGGTCCCGAAATCCTCGTTCGCCTCCGTGAGCAGGAGGCAGCGGCATGACCACGCACCGTCGCATCGGCTTCGGCAGCACATCTGCGAAGCAGAGCTAGAACCCTATGTTGATCGGCAGCCGATGGCGCGCCTGATGGGCGTCCACGTGCGAACGATCGACCGCATGGTTCGCGACGGGATGCCGACTGAGAGCTGGGTCTTCGAGCGCGTCGTTTTCTGCCGAGCAGCGCGCTCGCCTGGGCTCGCACTCGGGTCCGTGGCGACCATGAAGGGCGATCGGCCGCATGAGCCTGTCGAAGCTGGCTAGTGGCCGCTGGGGCGCACAGGTCTACGACCCAGCGCTCAAGCGCAACGTCCGCGTCTCGAAGGTCCTCGGCGAGGACTACGTCACCAGCGCCGGCCACGTCGGGTCGCGCTCGTTCGCAACCAAGACCGAGGCCAAGGCCGCCCGCGAGGACGCGCGCCGGCGGCTGTCGGCGCCACGCGGCGGCCTCACGGTCGCCGAGTGGCGCACCCGGTGGACGACCGATCCGCTCTTCGCACGCCCGAAGCGGTCGACCGACCTCCACAACGCCGAGCGCACGAGCGAGTTCGCCGAGGTCTATGGCGATGTTCCGCCGACGGCGATCGCGAGCGACCGCGGCGACGCGATCGTGGCCGAGTGGCTCGCGGGTGGTCGACGCAACGGCACGATCGGCGCGCTGCGCGTGATGTTCAATGACGCGATGTCGGCCAAGGCTGGACGCCTCCTCGGGCGCAATCCGTTCGCGGGGCTCGGGATCGCCAAGACCAAGGGCAACAAGGAGAAGTCACCGCCCAACGCCGAGCAGATGGAGACGGTGCTTCACCACGCCCGCGAGCTGACGCCGCCATCCTTTGCCGCCTACCTGGAGTTCGCCTGCGTCACGGGCATCCGGCCCGGCGAGCTCGACGCGCTGGAGTGGTCGGCAATCCGCTGGGACGAGCACGAGATCGACGTCACCGTCCAATGGTCGGTCAAGCTCCGCGAGCTCGACCTGCCCAAGTACGGGAAGTACACCGTGGCGCTGACGGCGCGAGCGCGTGAGGTCCTGCTGACGATGAAGCGCACGGCGGGCGACTCGCCGTTTGTCTTCACGACGTTGCGCGGCACGCACTACACGCCTTCGTCCCGAACGCACCACTGGAACCGCGTCCGCGCCGCGGCCGGGCTCGGCGACACCACCCTCTACATGGCGACCCGCCACCACTTCGGCTGGTACGCGCTCAACGTCCTCGGGCTGGAATCCGCCGTCATCGCCGAGCAGTTCGGCCACAAGGACGGCGGCAAGCTCGTCGAACAGCTCTACGGCCACCCCGATCGGGCGCGCCGGCGTCAGCGACTGCGCGAAGCACATGACGGCGCCCGTCGAGCGCAGACGCTGCGGGTGGTCTCCATCCACGCGTGATCTGTTGTTCAGATCGGGGTCTGACCGGGTGACGCTGGCGATCATGCCGACCTAGCTGGGTCGAGCGGGCTACAGCGCACAGCTGCGACCCGCAGTGTCAGCGCTAAGCGTCCTAGCCGCGGTGCGCAAGACCCTTGACGGTCAACGATGAGATTTCACCGGGACGGTGGGATGCGACCAGTTGGCGTCGTTCAGCGCCAGATAGACCGTCATGGGGTGGGGTTACTTCGCGCGCCAGTCGGCCGAGTTCAGACAACGCGCCGCCGTGGTCATCGGCGTGCTCCGGGTAATGGGGCGGAAACCAGCTTCCGTCCTCATGACCGAGGGCGGATGCGACCGCAGCGGCAGCGCCGCCAAATCCACCAGCCACGTACATCGGCTGAGACGCCTTGACGGACATCATTGCCTCCTCAAGGACGCCGGGCATTGAGCCCTGGTGTCCTTGGAGCCGCCCTCCCACGAGCACTCGAGCGCCGCACCGGTCAGTGATGTGTCGCCGCATCGCGGTTAGGTCCGCGGCGGGATCCCCCGGCTCAGCCTCTTTCGGCCGATTGTGGATGTTGATCATGTTGCCGTTGGCGTCCAGGCAAACGAGTTCTGCCGACGTGTGGAGCTCCGACTCACAGCGTGCGAGTTCGTCGTCGCTCAGTCGGCGATGTTCTGAAGCGGGGACGCAGAGCACCAACGCGTCGCGGTCCTCGCGATAGCGCCGCACCTCGTCAATCAGGATGTCGGTGAAGCCCGAAGGAATCAGTCGCCCGCCGTAGACGATGGTGCCGCCGGCGATAAAAACGGCGCGAGCGAGTTCAGCTACCGCGAGTTCGCAGTGCTGTTGAGCAAGACCAAGGCGTGAGAGATCCGCGCTGTCAGACACCGAGATGCCGACGACGACTCCGCGCAAGGCGTCGCTCCGAACGAGTTCCAACTCGGTCATGGTTGGGATGTCCCACCACGCGTTGCGAAGGTTCGCGGGGTGAGGATGTCGAGTTGTCCGGTCAGTCCAGCCAGCTCGCAGAACTCAAGGATCACCGCTCGCTCTTTCGGGCCGAGGGGCGGGTCAGGATGCATGATCAGGAGGTTCGGGTCTTGCGTCGCGCGACGGTTGGATCGTAGCCACGCGGCGAGGGTGACCGGCTCGGGGGCGTGTACTGGGAGCCAATCGAAGTCGCGCTCGAGGTACACGCGCTGCGTGATCCAGAGTGCCCGCTTGAGCGCCTCATCCACGAGCCGATTGAGTCCTCTTTCGATCGCGCCGCGCTCGTCCTCCGGGAGACACGCGACAACCGGGACGTGGTCCATTAGGAACGAGCCTCGATGCTCTTCGTTGCGCACGGCGTACATGGAGACGATTGGGATGTCATGAACCTTCGCCGCGAGGACTTCGCGCTGGGTCCACTCGCGACTGGCGTACATGTCGGTGCGGAGCATCAGGAGCGCGTGCCGTGCTGCATGGGTATCGAGGATGTGTTCCCAGTCGTCTGCGACCTGGATGTCCTGCGCGTCGAAGAAACCGTCTAGATGCGTCGCTCGAAGCACTTCGCGGACGAGTCCGACGAGGTGGGCAGGTTCATCGCTCGACGCACCCGCATGCTTCGTGTGACTGATGAAGACCGTAATTCGCTCTTCAAGGTGAGCGTCTACGAACTCGCGCGCGATTCTTTGCGTGATGGCTTGGGCTACCTCGCGCGCGAGCACCGTGGAGGATGCGGCTGCTGCCCGGGGTAGAGCTTGGGGCCGAGCGGCAAGCCCGGCGAGCTGACTTCCCGATAGGTCGGCTTCGGGGATTGACAGCGGGTACACAGCAACAATCTGTCGGTCGGGAAGCGCGGACGCCGCATCCGCGTCGAAAATCGCCTCGAAGTACTCGCGCCACTCTTTGCTCTTGCGGACGGCCCGGGCGAGCGCCCGGCCGAGGATCGGAATCACGACTGTGATCTGACCCGCAGGGAGATCTGCTGGAAGAGGGGTCATGAACGGCAGGGGGCGAGGCGGACCCGCTCGGTCGCCCCATCCGGCACTACGGAGGTACACCTCGACTGCCCCGCCCGCGAGCCCGGCGTAGGCCGGGCCATGGAAGTGCTCAATTAGCGATTCGCTGACGGTGGTGCCGAGAAGGTCGTCGGGATGCCAGACGACGTAGATTTCAAGGATCGGAGGCGTGGGCATATGTCGCGGCCTTGTCGCCCTAGGCGCAGGTTCGATTGTTCTTCATCAAGTCGCTGGTCGACCCTGTTGTCGGCTCGAGCGAGTCTCGTCTGGCTACCGCGGCTTCGACCCACTCGGCGATGGTGTCGTCGCTTGGTGCTGGCGCGTAGAAGCGTGCGTAGCCGGCGTCGGTGCCATCCCCCGAGTCGAGGTTCAGTTCTAGTCGGGGCGGAAGCTGCGACCAACCATGGTCTTGCGCCGACGGCAGCTGAACTGCGATGAGCCCGCCGCGCGCGCTCTCGCCAAAATCACGCAGCGTCGCAGCGATTTCCCAGTCGACATAGCGTCGCGCCCAGGTGCATTTTCCGATGAGCACCACCGTGCACGAGGTACCGGCGATTTTCTTCTTGCGAATCTGACGCATGACGTAGTCGCTGTCGCCACTGTTGATCCGCTCTGCAAACTCGTCGCCGAGCTCGTCGAGTCCCAACGTCCTGATCTCGTTGAAGTATGGACTGAACCGGCGGCACCACACGTTCGCTTCGAGTTCGTCGGCCTGGTGAAATGAGAGGAAGACGTTCCGCATTCGGTTCTCCTAGAAGGCGCTTCGTTCCGATGTGCCAATTTCGCGTAGGTCCTGTAGGGGCAGCGAGCGAGTAGTGGGCTCCTTGGACCACGTCTCTACACGGCCTTCGAAGATCACTCCGACCTGAGGACACAGCTCACCATGGCGGGCCGGATCCGCCAGGATCTCGGAGTTGAAGCGCACCCAGTAGCGAGGGCTCAGCCCCTTCTTCGCAGCGACGCCGGCGAAGCGTCGGCCGAGGACGATCGCCTCGGGGGACCCATTGTCCTCCCAGCCGGGAAGATCACTCGCAAATTCGAGTTCTGCGAGGTCGGAGTGGGCCGACCAGTTGATTCGCGCCTCAACCTCGTAGACCCGGAGTCCGTCGCGCACGAGGTAGAGCCCCACGGCGACGAGCCATCTCTCCTGGACGCCCCGACACACTTTGTCCGCGCTTGTGCCGTTGATCCCGGCCTCGCGAAAGAGGGTCGATACCTGATCGACGACGGCTTGCGCTCGTGTATACGCATTGGTGTAGGTGTACGTCGACATGAAACGGCTACTTCTCCAGGTGCGATTGGGTTGCCAGCATGCGGTCGTGCCACATGGCGAGGGCCAGTTCGCCGATCTCGCTTGGGGCCAACCTCCGCTTATAAACGAGGCGTTCCAGCGCCTCGCGGCCGTCGCTGTCCGGTCGAATAATTCGCGTGAGATTGCGCGCTTGCTTGCGGACTTCGTCCCGGGCGACCGCCGCGAGCACTTCCACGCGCAGGTCGGAAAAGAACGCGACGGGCGCATCAGGCAGCCTCATCAGCAGTTCCGGGATCTCGTACGGCTCAAGGACGGTCGCGAGAATCTCGGCGACGATGTCCTTCCGCTCCTCATCGGTGGGGAGCCACGGGAACGCGCGCATGCGACCGGGCCGGCGCAGCGGCGGGTAGACCTTAGACAGGTCGTTGCCGGTGATGAACACAGGTACTCGCCGGAGCCGTTTTCCTGCCGCTTCCGTCGGACTGTCGGCAAGGTGCATGAGCTGTGCGAGAACCTGCTGGTGGTTCACCGTCGTGGTGCTGTGCTCCCATTCGCCGACTGTTGTGTCGAAGTCGTCAACGATCACCGCCGCTGGTGTTGCTTCGTCAAGACGGTGGCCGGCGTTCGCGTACATGTCGAGGACGAGCTTTCCTGGGGCGCCCGCTCGATCACTCTCGAGGTCAGCCGCGTTGACTGAAACGGCCAAGACCCCTCGTCGTTCGAGGTGCGTCCGGATCTGGAAGCTCTTGCCATCTCCAGGGCGGCCAAATACTCCGAGAACAAGGGGCCAGGCGACTACGTTCGCGTAGTTGAAGACCAAGTGCTGATCGAGCTCGTCCTCGAATCGGGCAGGGATGATGTAGCTCACTGCCTGTATCTCCTCAGGGCGTGCGGGTGGTCGGGGAATCCGGCTCGTCGTACATGCGTAGATACAGCTTCGTGTATGCGTCGGACGGAACGGGCAAGGGCAAGCTTGGCGCCGCACGGCAGTCGTCGGAGATGTCCGCTTGCCGGCGTAGGTTGTGGGACGTGAACACAGAAGTGGAGTTCGCTACCTCGGCCGACGTAGCGCTAGCGCATGAGTACTTGGATCTCAAGAATCGTGTGCTTGAGGCGCGCCAGCGCGCCGACCGTCTCCGGCAGCTCGCCGAGCACCTCGACACGCAGGCGGCACGCGACGAGCACGCGCTCAAGGAACTCGAAGGCGTGCTTGGCCTATCTGCTCAGCTGCAAATTGAAAACCTTGATCGGGAGCTCGGCGGAAAGCGACTTCAAGAGATCGCCGTTGCTGTGCTCGCTCGCGAAGTTGCCCCTGGCCAGGCTGTTCACTACCGCGACTGGTACGCCCTCCTATGTGCCGCGGGCTACCGGGCCCGCGGAAAGGACCCGCTCGCGAGCTTCCTGTCCCAGATCAACCGAGCCGACGATGTCGAGCCGGTCGGGAGTCGATCGGGGCGCTACCGGCTTCGCACCGCGTAGCGACCGAAGGTCCGGGGCGGGCTTGGTTCGACAGCGTTCGCTGACCCCAGCTTGTGTGTGCTTGCAGCAACGACCCGGACTACGCGCCCGCAGCGCTGATCGAACTGTCCGAGCGACTCCTTGCCGCGTAAGGCTCCCAACGGCGAGTGCGCGTGGGATGCACTCCGCCCACGAAACCGCCCATACCGGGCCGCGACCCCCGCAACCACGCGCTCCGCATCCTGTCTCCCCGATCGACGGAAAAGGGAAAGGGCATGGTGCTGTTGCGTCCGGTCGACCTTGTCTGCCCCGCGGGAGAGCTGATCGGCGACCTGGCCGCATTGGTCGAGCCTTGGTTGGCGATCACGCTTGCGCTGTGGGAGGACCCGGCGACGCGGGCCGCGCAAGCGCACCAACCAGCCGTGGGCCGATCTGAGCGATCGTGCATCATCGGCATACGATCCATTGCGGACGTTCGCCCGTGTGGCCCGGCGGGCTTCGCCAGCGGAGGCGCCGATCGGTGCGCAGCATGAGAGCACGATGTGACCGACGAGTGATGGGGGCGCTGGGCAGCGCGGTGGCGCTGATGCTCGTCGCCGGGTGCGCGGCGTTGGGCAGCGATGGCACGAGCGCGCCGAAACAGCGACCGCCCGAGGCAGTGGCGGCCTCCGCTGCGCCCCGGATTGCCTACGCGTACTTGGTGTCGGGCGAGGTCGTCGCCGTGTCGCTGGCGACGGGCAGGATCCTCGCGCGCCGGGACCTCGGGACCGGTCCGTCGATCCGCCTTTCCACGCCGCTGCTGACGCAGGGTGCTGACCATTCGCAGTTGTACGCCTTGACGCCGCAGCGGACGGGTCGCGCGCAGCGGGTCGTCCGGTTCGGCGCCGACGACCTCGCGGTGCGCTCGGACCTGCGGCTGCCCGGCGACGTTACCTTCACGGCGATCGAGGCCGGGCCGCGCACCGGGTCTCTGTACCTGCTCGGCACGCGGCGCGGCGCGCCGGTGCTGGCGACCGCGGATCGGGCGCTCACGCGCATCGATACGTCCCAGCAGCTCCGAGCCGGCGGCGGGCGGCAGTGGCTCGTGATCGCGGCGACGGTCGATGCGGCGGAGAGCCGGCTGATCGTCAGCTATCACGGCGAGACGACGACCGGCGCTGACGTCGTCGACGTGTCCGGCGCGCCGGCGTTGCCGACCGTGGTCGCGTGCGCCTTCCCCGGCGGCCGCGGTCTCGGCTGCCTGCACGACGTCCACGGCACGGCGGCGTTCGTCGGTGACGAGCTCGCCGCGACGACCGGGAGCCTCGAGGTCGTGGTGCTTGACGCAGCGCGGGGGACCGTCAAGCGCCGACTTGACAGCAAGCTGCCACAAAACCATCTGATGACCCTGGCCGCCGGACCCGGCGCAGACACTGTGGTCGTGGTCGGCTCGTGTATGCAGGCGGGTGGCGTGAGCGTCCTAGACGTTGTCAACGGCGACACCACCCGGCGCGGCTATCCAGCGATACGGCAGCGGAGCGGCTACCGCGGCGTCTGCGGCGACAGCGTCGCGACGTGGGGCGACACCGCGGTCATCGCCGCACCGGACCCCGTAGGGCGCGGGCAGTATCCAACCGGGCTGTTCCTCCTCGACCTCCGCGCGGGCGGCGGCGACCGGACGCGCTTCGTCCGAATGGCGTCCCCGCTGGCACTCCTGCTCTGGTAGATGAGTTGTTCCCCTCAGCTTTCGGCGCCGGAGGCCGACCCGGCGTGCAGCCGCACGTCTGCCGCGGCGCGACGCGCGTCCTCGGGGGAGCCGAAGCTCACGGAGGAGACGGCCAGCTCGGCGCCGTCGTCACGGACGAGGTGCCAGTGGAACTGCCCGTCGTTGTCCTGCTCGATCACAAACTGCATCTCTTCAGCTCCTCGCGGCGGCAGCCGGGGAGGCCGGTCACCTCAGAACCCAAGCTGCCACCCTCGTCGACCGCGGTCCGTGTGTCCAGTCGCGCCTGGGTTGTAGCGCGCCTTGCCGTCGACTTTTGCGGCGATCTTAGGATTCGGCGTGCCGGCGGACGTCGTTGTTGCCGTCGCGCGCGGCCGCACCGGTGCGCCGGGCGACGGTCTGCGGCGGATACTCGGTCGGTCCACCGAGCGACGCGAGGAGAAGGTCATGCATGCACGGGTCAGCCGTTACAGCGGGGACGCTGAGCTGCTCCGCGCCGGGTTCGAAGCGGTGAGCGCCGAGCTCGAGCAGCTGCAGGGGTTCGCCCAGGCGCTGTTCCTGGCCGATGCCACGACGTCGAGGGCGATGAGCATCACCCTCTGGGACAGCGAGGAGGCGATGGCGGCGAGCGCCGAGCCCGCGCACCAGATGCGAACACGGGCCACAGAGCCGGCGAGCGCGACGATCGACTCCGTCGAGAGCTACGAGGTCGTGCTGACCGTTGCACCCGGCGCGCGGTAGCACCCGTCGGGCTCCCGCTTGCGGCTCGGGAGAGCCCACCGCGCGTCCGGCTGGGCGTAGCATGGCGGTGAGGCTGCAAGGAGGTTCAACATGGCTGGACGACACCAGATGGAGGCCCACGGTATCGAGGCGGTGACCGACGTTCTCGAGCGGCGTGGCGTGTCCTTCGAGGTCGTCGAGCACGATCCGACGTACTCTGCGGCGGCCGAGGCGCGCGCCGCGGCCGCCGATCCCGAGGCGACGGCCAAGACGGTCGTCCTGCACGACCATGACGGCTATAGGCTGGCCGTCGTGCCGGCGTCGGAGCGCCTTGACGTGAGCCGCGCACGCGAGCTCCTGGGCGCCAGCCATCATCTGCGGCTCGCCACCGAGCAGGAACTGCGCGAGGACTTCCCGGCCTTCGAGGTGGGCGCGGTGCCGCCGTTCGGGACGGCGCGGCTGCCGGAGGTCGTCGACGTGAGGCTTCTTCGCCACCAGCGGATCGTGTGCGCGGCCGGCGAGCACCGGTGCTCCGTGGTGATCGCCGCGGTCGACCTGTTACGCATCGCCGAACCGCGGGTGGCGGACATCTGCCAGCACCCTGAAGAGCGCTTCCGGGCAGACGAGCCGCCCTCCTCCTGAGCGACGCTCAGAACCAAAGAAATGTGGTCTGCCAAGAACGAGCGGGGAGGGCTTCCTGATGGACCTGAACATCAAGCTCGAGCACGAGGACGCGCCACGCTGCTTTGCGGTCAACGTTGACCCGGAAGGTTGCACTTGCCGGCCCGACGTGTGGGTCCAGGTCGGCGGCAAGGCCCGCGGCTGGGTGTCGCTAGGCCCGGTCCTCCCGCTCGCCTGGACGCGCGACGACTACAACCGCATCGTCAAGACCTGGGTCGACGAGCACCAGCGGCCGAACACAGCCACCGAGAACAAAGCCATCGTGCTCGAGAAGATCCGGCGCGACTGGAAGCCGTCGGCTGAGTAGCCACTGCTTGTCGAGTCCGAGTTGCCCGGGCAACTAGGGGTCTTCGCCCCCGGTCGCTGGTTGTGGCGGTGAGCCCGGCGCCTCCGGAGCCTCGAGCGTTCCGTCGGCGCCCAGTTGCTGACACGAACGACCCGCCACGTCGCTAGGGGCCGAGGCGTCGCGCTGCCCTCCCGACCTGACCCGCGGTTCGCTTCACGGCTGAGACCGATGCGACACTGTGCTGCGCCTCGAGCGCCCCGATACTGCGCGACGATGAGACTCTTGCGCCGGGCCTTGATGGTGGCCGTTCTCGCCACCGCGATCGGATCGGGCGAGGCGCTGGGGGCGGATTACTGCGTCGCGCCGGCGACGGGTTGCACCGTCGGCAATACGTTCGCGGCGACGGGCGCCGGTGTGCAGGCCGCGCTCAATGCCGCCGCTGGCACGAGCGATCGGGTGCTGCTCGGCGCCGCCGTCTACACCGCGCCGAGCACGAGCGGGTTCTCCTACAACCACCCGACGTTCACGCCGCAGATCATCGGCGCCGGGTCCGGTTTGACGGTGCTCACCGGCCCGACCGACACGGCGACCGTCCTATGTCTCAACGCGGCGGCCGGCGCCGTCCTTCGAGACGTCGGGATCGTCATCCTGCTGCGGGCGGCCGCGCAGGGGTTCCTCATTGCGCTCAACCTCCACGGGGCGACCGCGCGGCGCATCGCGGTCACGTCGAACCCGGCGCTCAACGGCGCCAACGCCGTCCAGGTCTCCGGCGCAACGCTCGAGGACAGCACGATCACGCTGCCGCTCAGCGGGCCGATCGCCGGGATCGGCGCCAACGGACCGGGCGGGACGGTCCGCAACACGACGATCACGGCGACCAAGCCGCTCAACATCAACACCGACAACATGACCTTCGAGCGCGTGCGCGCCACCGCCGGTCCCGGCGGCAACGCGGTCTCGGTTCGAGGCGCCAACGCCCGGATCAGCGATTCGGTGATCGTCCAGCCCGGCACCTCCGCGGCGGTCGTCGCGAGCACCGGCAACAGCACCAACCCGACGCTGCGCCTGGACCACGACACGGTGATCGGGACCTCGGGCGCGACCTCCGGCCTCTGGGCCGACGGCACCAACGCCGGCTACGCGGCGCTGATCGACGTGCACAACACGATCATCCGTGGCTTCACCCACGCTCGGACCCGCGTCCTGGGCGGCGCGGGCACCGCGGCGACCATCACCACCAGCTACTCCGACTACGACCCGGCCGGCGACCAGGTCCTCGGGACCGTCGCAGGCAGCTCGGGCTCGACGACGCCGTTTCCGGGCGTGGGCGACGTCAACGTCGACCCCCGCTTCGTCGACCCGGCCGGTGGCGACTACCGCCTCTTGAAGGACTCGCCCCTGATCGACGCCGGCGATCCGGCGGCGCCCTTCGCCCTCGAGTCGCCGATCGACCTGGCGGGCCGGCCGCGGTCGCTCGACGGCAACGGCGACTGCACCGCCCGCACCGACCTCGGCGCGCTCGAGTTCCACGACGTCCCCACCGCCCGCGCCACACGGGCCGCCGCGGCGGTCGCGGGAGAGCCGGTGGCGTTCGACGGCTCCACCTCCTGCGACCCCGACGGCAACGCGCTGACCTACGCGTGGACGTTCGACGACGGTGGCTCGGCCGGCGGCGTGGCGGCCAGCCACGTCTTCGCGTCGCCCGGGGCCCACACGGCGACGCTGACCGTGACCGATCCCGGCGCGGACTCCGGATCGGTCGTCCTGGCCTTCGACGTCGCCGCCGCGCCCGTCGGCGCGCCCGCTCCCGGCGGCGCAACGCCGGCCCTCCTCGACACCACCGCACCCCGGCTGACGCGCCTGCGCGCGGCGCCGGCGTCCTTCGCGGTGCGATCCGCCGCGCGCCGTGGGAAGAAGGCCAAGGGCGGGACGATGCTGGGCTTCACGCTGAGCGAGGCCGCGAAGGTCACGATCGCGCTGCAGCGCGAGGTCGCCGGCCATCGCTCCGGCTCGCGCTGCGTCGCGGGAGCGCCGGCGCGCGGCAGCGGTGCCAAGCCCTGCACGGCGCTGCGCACGGCGGGCTCGATCACGGCCGCGGGACGCGCCGGCGCCAACACCATCGCCTTCTCGGGCCGGATCGGCAAGCGCGCCCTGGCGCCGGCGCGCTACCGGGCCTCGGCGACCGCCGCCGACGCCGCCGGCAACAAGACCGCGGCGGCCGTGACGCTACGCCTCAGGATCGTCCGCGCCCGCTGAGCACGGCGTTCGCGGGCGTTCGGCGCTCCGCGGTGGCAACGGGTGCGCTGGCCGAGGCTGCCGACCGCCGCGATGCCTTGCTCGAACAGGCGGCGTCGACGTCGTCACCATCCAGAAGTGGGCGGGAGACCGAGATCTCAAGACCACACGCACCAGCCGCACTCCTCAGGCGCTTCGGGAACCGGTGCGAGAGCGTTCGTCCGGCGGCGCGATGAGTTTCGCGCCGCCGGCCGGTCTCTACTCCATGTTCGGCGACACGAAGGCATTCAGCGGCTTCGCCGTGGACGACATCGCAGCGGCGCAGCACTTCTACGGCGACACCCTCGGCATCAGGACCTCGGAGGAGCACGGCCTGCTCACGCTGCACCTGGCCGGCGGCGCGCGCCCGACCCTCGTCTACCCCAAGCCGGGTCACACGCCGGCCGACTACACGATCCTGAACTTCCCGGTCGATGACATCGAGGCGGCCGTCGCCGCGCTCGCCGAGCGCGGCGTGCAGTTCGAGCGCTACCCGGACATGCCGCAGGACGAACGCGGCATCATGCGCGAGGGCGGCCCCTACATCGCCTGGTTCAAGGACCCGGCCGGGAACGTGCTGTCGATGCTCCAGGAGCGCTAGATGTCGGTCGTCAAGCTGCGGAGCGGGCCGTTGCGCGACCTTGCCGGAGGCTGCGGCGAGCACGCGGTCGCGGGCGACAGCGTCGGTGACCTGCTGCGTGAGCTGGAGCGGCTGCACCCCGCGATGGGCGGCTGGATCCTCGACGAGCGGGGGCGGATCCGGCGGCACATCAACGTGTTCGTCAACGGCGAGCACGGCACCGAGGACACGCCGGTCGGCGCCGCCGACCGGGTCGAGGTCCTCCAGGCGATCTCAGGAGGGTGAGATGACGGAGCTGCTGGTTGGGACCAAGAAGGGCCTGTTCGTGCTCGACGGCGCGCCGGCGGACGGGTTCGAGGTCACGGCGCGGGCGTTCGCCGGTGAGCCGGTGGAGTACGCGATGCGCGATCCGTCGACCGGGCGGGCGCTGGCGACGGTGACATCGCCGTTCTACGGCCCCAAGATCTGGTTCACGGACGACCCGTCCGGCGACTGGCAGCAGGCGGAGGGCATCGCGCTCCCGGCCGGCGGCGACGCTGCCCTGGAGCGCATCTGGGTGATCGTCGGCGACGGGAACGGCACGCTGTACGCGGGCGGCGACCCGGGTGTGCTCTTCTCGAGCACGGATGGCGGTGCGAGCTGGGAGCTGTGCCGCACGCTGTGGGAGCACCCCACCCGCCCCGACTGGCAGCCGGGGGGCGGCGGGCTGTGCCTGCACTCGATCGTGCCGTGGCCGGGTGAGCCCGACCGGCTCGCGCTCGGTCTCTCCGCGGTGGGCGTGTGGCTCACCGAGGACGGCACCCGGACCTGGCGGCACGGCAACGGCGGCCTGAGCGCGCGCTACCTGCCCGACGACGCGCCGGAGGACACGATGACGCTGTGCGTCCATGACATGGTGCGCGCCCCGCGCCGCCCGGAGCGGATGTTCATGCAGTTCCACGGCGGCGTCTTCCGGTCAGACGACGCGGGGGAGAGCTGGACTGAGGTGGGCGGCGGCCTGCCGTCGGACTTCGGCTTCCCGCTCGTCGTGGACCCCGCCGACCCTGACAGCGCGTACGTGATCCCGCTCAGCGGCGACTTCGACCGCGTCACGCCCGAGGGGCGGGTCGCGGTGTACGAGACCCGCGACGCCGGCGCCACCTGGACCGCCCGCGGCAACGGGCTGCCGGCCCGCGACGCCTACCTCACGGTGCTGCGCCAGGCGTTCGACCGCGCCGGCGAGGGGGAGACGCTCGAGCTGTACTTCGGCGCGACGTCGGGCGACGTGTTCGGGTCGGGCGACGCCGGGGCGAGCTGGCACACCGCCGCCGCGCACCTGCCGCCGGTGTACAGCGTGCGCGCCTCGGAGACGACCGGCTAGGCCGGATCGGGCGGATCGCCGGGTCGGGACCCGCGCGCCGCGATGACCGGCGGTGGTCAGCCGCTCCCGCGCGGCGCTCCCACCGCGTAGGAGCCGAGACCCAGCTCGAGCAGCGCGAAGGCCTGCTCGCCGCCGGCGCGGATCTCCTTGGCCAGAGCGGGGTGGCGGGCGCCGTCGCGAACGCGCCCGCGAGCGTGCCGCACGAGCGCGCGATGGACGCCCATCATCGCGTTTGCCGCGATCCATGGCTCGATGTCGCCGGCGTCGGCGGACGTCTCCTCGGCGAGCAGCGTCGCCAGGGCGTCGGTGTAGCCGGCGAAGATCTGCTGCTCGCGGGCCAGCAGCGCCGGGCTCTCGTCGATCGTGCGCGTCAGCGCTGCCAGCTGCTCGCGCGCCTCGGGCTGCGCGGAGCGCAGCAGGCCCCGCCCGCCGAGCACGAAGCGCCGGAACGCGGCCAACGCGGACTCCCCCGGGGAGCGGTCGCGGACGGTCGCCAGCAGGTCGTCCTCGAACGCGCCCAGCCGCCAGAAGACGAGGTCTTCCTTGGTTGGGAAGTAGTTGAAGACCGTCTGCTGGGACACGTCGGCCGCGCGGGCGACCTCCGCGACGGTGACGCGCTCGAAGCCGCGTTCGGCGAACAGCTGCCGCGCCGTCTCGGCGATCAACCGGCGCGTCTGCTGCTTCTTGCGCTCCCGCAGCCCCGGCGGGGACTCGTCGTGCGTTTCTCGCATCGCGGCCGAGTGTATCGACACGAACCTTTGGCTTGCACTTGTTTTGGAGCTGCACTAGGTTTTGAGCAACACCATCTGTTTGGAGGCGACATGGACAGTGCTGGTCGTAGTGGTCGCAGTTCCCAGGTCACCGTCGCGTTTGCGGCCATCGTGCTCGCGATGCTGCCCGCGGTCCTCGACCAGACGGTCCTCGCGACCGCCCTGCCGACGATCGCCGGCGACCTCGGCCGGCTGACCGACGTCTCTTGGGTCGTCACCGCCTACGTGGTCGCCGCCGCCGCAACGACGCCACTCTGGGGCAAGCTCGGTGATCGGCACGGGCGTAAACGCCTCATCGAGATCGCGCTCGTGACGTTCCTGGCCGCGTCGGCGCTCTGCGGCCTGGCCCAGACCATCACGATGCTGATCGTCGCCCGCGCCGTCCAGGGCGCGGCGGCGGGCGGCCTGATGTCGCTGGCGATGGCGGCGGTCGGCGATCTCGTCAGCCCGCGCGAACGGGCCCGCTACCAGGGCTACATCGCGGCCACCTTCGCGGTCGCCACCATCGCGGGGCCGCTCGCCGGCGGCCTCGTCGTCGAGCACGTCAGCTGGCGCTGGGTCTTCTACCTCAACCTGCCGCTCGGGCTCGCCGCGCTCGGCGGGCTGCACCTGCACCTCCCCGCTGGCACCGTCGAGCGGCCGGCCCACCGGCTCGACCTCGGCGGTGCCGGAATGCTCGCCGCAGCCACCGGCGCGCTGCTGCTCGCGTGCGTCTGGGGCGGCGACCGCTACGCCTGGAGCTCGGCGACGATCATCGGCCTGCTCGCGGCCACGCTCGTCCTTGCGCTCGCGCTCGTCGTCCGCGAGCGGCGCGCGGCGGACCCGATCGTCCCGCTCCAGCTCCTGCGCACACGCACCGTCGGGGTCGTCAGCGCGAGCCTGTTCCTCACCACCGCCGCGCTGTTCGCCGTCATGGTGTTCGTGCCCCTGTTCCTGCAGGCCACCACGGGCGCCACGCCGACGCAGGCCGGGCTGCTGCTCGTGCCGATGATGCTCGGCATCACGCTCTCGACCCACGTGGCCGGCCGCGTGATCGCCCGCACCGGGCGCTACAAGGCATTCCCGATCGGCGGGCTGGCGCTCATGACCGCCGGCCTCGTCGGGCTCGCCGTCACCGCGACGCAGACGTCGCGCACGCTGACCGCGATCGGCCTCGTCGTCTTCGGCCTCGGCTTCGGCGTCGTCGGCCAGGTGCTCACCGTCGCCGTGCAGAACGACGTCGACCGGCGCCAACTGGGCATCGCCATGGCCGCGACCTCGTTCTTCCGCGGCCTGGGCGGCGCGATCGGCGCCGCAGTCCTCGGCGCCGTGTTCGCCGCCCACGCCGGCACGACCGGCGGCGACGTCGCGACCCTGAGCCGCGCCGGCCGCGCCGACGTCGCCGAGGCAGCCCAGACGGTGTTCCTTGTCGCCGCGCCGCTCGCCGCGCTGGCCCTGCTCATCGTGCTCTTCCTCGAGGAGCGCCCGCTGCAGCAGGCGCCGCCCGGCACCCCGGCGCCCGCAGACCGTGCGTCCGCGCGCGAGCCGACCCCGGCCCCGTCATGACCGACGCTGCCCATCTCGATGACCAAGGAGCCACCATGCCCGACCAACCGATCGACGCCACGATCCTCTTGCGCAATGAGGAGACCGGCGCGGCGGTGAGCGCGATTGCCCTCACCGTCCCCGCCGGCTGGCCCGGCCCGCCGCTGCACCACCACGCCTTCGACGAGACCTTCTACGTGCTCGAGGGGGAGCTGACCTTCCAGGTCGGCGACGAGCTCGTCAGCGCGGGCCCGAACACGCTGCTCTTCGCGCCCGGCGACACGGTCCACACGCTGGCCAACCTCAGCGACGCGCCGAGCCGGTACCTGCTGGGCGTTCGCGCCTCGCGGCGTCCACGACACGTGGGCCAACCACAGCGACGCGCCTGGGCGGACGCTGATCGTCTGCACGCCCGCCGGCTTCGAGCCCTATTTCGGGCAGATGGCCGCACGACGAGCCGGGGTGCAACCGCCCGCCTGGGCACAGCGGCCCGTGCCGCCAACCACGGTGGTCGGCCCCCAGATCCCCCGCGAGGCGACGCCGAACACCGACCGATGACGCCGACGACGACCGGCACCCGGGCGACGCTGGGGGCCTGCGGGTGCGCCGGCGCACGAACGCGTACGACCTGCCGACAGCTGCTCAGCGCTTCATGCGCGGAGGCGGCCCGGCGGCGCGCTCACCGCGGCGGAGTGCCGGCGTCGTCGGCCTCGTCGCGCGCCTGCTTGGCGGCGGCGGCACGGCGCTCGGCGAGATGCAGCCGATCCTCGGCGCCTGCCAGCTCGCGCTCGAGCTCGCGCATGCGGCCCGGCGTCGTGGGACGCGACCCGTACATCTTGGCCTGGTACAGATCGCGACGCTCACGCGCGTGGCGCGCCTCGGCCTTCAGGTCATCGATCCGTTCTTGCATTGGCGCTCTGAGGCTGAGGCTAGGGCATCAGGCTCGCGCCGGGGCGATGCCGCCATGAGGAAGATCGATCACCTTGACACCGGTCTGCCGACTCCGGTATTTCTGGGCCGGACGACCGTGGATCACGCAACTTCGGAACGTCAGTCTTGAGGAATCCAAGAAATGAATGAGCCGCCGGTCCCATGAAGCTCGACGAGATCGACAAGCGCATCATCGGCGCCCTACAGGCCGACGGGCGCCGGCCCTACAGCCGCATCGCGACCGAGCTCGGCGTCTCGGAGAGCGTCGTCCGCTACCGCGCGCAGAAGCTCGAGCAGGCCGGGGTCCTGCAGGTCGTCGGCATCGCCGATCCGCTGCGCATCGGCTTCGACCGCATGGCCCTCATCGGTCTGAAGGTGCGCCCCGGCTCGCTCGACGCGGTCTGCCATGCGATCACCGCGTTCCCGGAGACGTCGTACGTGGCCGCGATCGCCGGGTCCTACGACGTGATCGTCGAGGTCGTCTGCCGCGACACCGCGCACTTCACCGAGGTGCTGACGCAGCGGCTGCACCACGTCGACGGGGTGCTGTCGACCGAGTCGTTCCTGGTGCTGGAGATCCACAAGATGGCGTACGGCTGGGGCGTCGGCGAGGTCGCGACGACGGCTGAGCTCGCATGAGCCCGCAGGAGCCCACCGTCGGGCCGGTCTTCTGGCTCGAGCAGGCGCTCGCCGAGGATCAGGGAGCGGCGTGCCCGCCCCTGGCCGGGACCGTGCGCGCCGACGTCTGCATCGTCGGCGGCGGGTTCCTCGGCCTGTGGACCGCGCTGGAGATCACCGAGCAGGCGCCCGACGCGTCGGTCGTGCTGCTGGACGCCGAGGGCTGCGGCTTCGGCGCCAGCGGCCGCAACGGCGGCTGGGCCACCAGCTGGCACGACGAGCTCGACGCGCTGCTGGCGCGCTTCGGGGCCGAGCAGGCCACATGGTTGGCGGAGCAGTCGACCGCGGCGATCGACCGCATCGAGGCGCTCTGCGCGCAGGAGGGCATCGACTGCCACCTGCGACGCGCCGGGTCCTTGTGGACCGCGACCGCGCCCGCCCAGCTCGGTGCGTTCGACGGGCCGATGCGCGCCGCGCGCGCGATCGGGCGCGAGCGCTTCCTGGAGCCGATGGAGGCCGGTGAGCTGCGCGCGCGGACCGGCTCGCCGCTGATCGTCGGCGGCGTGCGCGTCACCGACTCGGCGGCGATCCAGCCGGCGCTGCTGGCGCGCGGGCTGCGGCGGGTCGCGTTGCGCCGCGGCGTGCGGATCTTCGAGGGCACGCGCATGATCGGGCTGGGCCGCGGCGCGCCGGCGGTCGTCACCACGTCCGCGGGGCGGGTCGAAGCCGGCCGGGTCGTGCTGGCCCTCGGCGCATGGGCGTCGCAGCTGCGCGAGCTGCGCCGGGCGGTCGTGCCCGTCGGATCGCACATCGTGCTGACCGAGCCGATCCCGGAGCGCCTGGAGGAGCTGGGGTGGACCGGCGGCGAGCTGCTGAGCGACGCGCGGCTGTTGGTGCACTACGCGCAGGTCACGCGCGACGGCCGGATCGCCTTCGGCCGCGGGGGCGGCGCGATCGGGTCGTTCGGACGTGTCCTGCCGGGCCACTTCGTCGATCCGGCGACCGTCGGCGTCGTCGCCGGTGACCTGCGCCGCTGGTTCCCGCAGCTGGCCGACGTCGCGCTCACCCACGCCTGGGGCGGCGCCGTGGACCGGGCGCCGGGGCACCTGCCGTTCGCCGGCACGCTCGGCGACCACGACACCGTGCACTACGCCACGGGGTTCTCGGGCAACGGCGTCGCGCCCAGCGCGTTCCTGGCGCGGATCCTGGGACGGCGGGCGCTCGGCATGGCCGACGCGTTCACCGACAACGCGCTGACCCACGGGCCGCCGAGCTACCTTCCGCCCGAGCCGGCCCGGATCCTGGGCGGCGTCGTCGTCCGCGACGCGGTGCGGCGGGCCGAGGCGGCCGAGGAGCGCGGCGAGGCGCCGGGACGCATCACCGAGGCGCTGCGCAAGTTGGTGTGGTTCACGACGCCGCGGGCGCTGGAGCCACGCCTGTGGGGGCGTCGCCGCTGACGCTCAGCGGTTGCCGCGGCGGCCCATGAACCCGCGGACGGTCTCGACGATGCCGCCGCCGCGGCGCCCCGGAGGCGGAGCGGGCGGAGGCGCGGCCGGTGCGTCCGGCGGGCGGTCGTCGTGGGCGCGCATCGCCTTCTCGACGGTCCGGAGCTCGTGCTCGGTCTCCTCGTCGTCCTGGGGCGCCGCGGGCTCGACGGGCTCGGGCTCGACCGCGTCGACGAGGTCGTAGTGCTGGGTGGCGATCCAGGCGGCGCCGACGGCGGCGCGGCCCGCGCGCTCGGGCCGGTAGGCGAACCAGGCCGGCTGCGCGCCGACCGGGCAGAGGTGAGCGACGAGGGCGTCGCCGGCGATGGGCTCGTGGATCAGGTCGGCCTGCCAGAGCAGCACGTCGCCGGGGCTGAGGGTGAGCGCGGTGGGTGCCGCCTCACCCGTGGCGAGCGCTGCGGCGACCTCGGCGCGGTGGCGCGCCAGGGCGGCCTCGCCGTCTCGCTCGAGGTTGACGTGGCGGTAGCGGCCGCTGAACGGCGTGGTCGCGATCCGCTGTGAGCCGGCGAAGACGGTGATCTCGACCGGCCCGTCGCCGAGCGCGACGGCGGCGGCGACCAGCGCCTCGGGGGGCGAGACCGCCACGTAGGTCGCGTCGCGGTACGGGCCCGGTTCGGGGGCGCCGGCGAGCGCCTCGGTGGCGTCGAACAGGAGGGGCGCGGCACCGTCGAGGAGCTCGGTCAGGGTCGCCACGGCCGCCTCGCCGAGCAGCACGGCGCGCGCGGCCTCCGAGATCGAGTAGGGGTCGATCGCCCCCGCTTCGCCCGGCTCGGCGTGGGCGGCCAGCGACGCCTGGTCGTCGCCGGGCCGGCGCACCAGGAGGCCGTCGCGCAGTCGCCGCACGTCGCCGGCGTAGGCGCCGACCGCCTCGGCGGGGACCGCACCGCGCAGGACGAGGTAGCCGTCCTGCTCCCACTGCTGCTGGACGTCCATGTACTCGCACAATCTAGTGGGCCGCGCGGGAACCTCTCACCGGAAATCCCGGCGAAGGTTCCCGCGCGACCCACCAGTGGGGCGGCATGCGCCCGCCCCGAGGCGGTACACCTACAGACGTGGCACGCCTCCGCGAGCTCGCGCGCTTCGGCCTGGTCGGCGGCTTCAACGCCGCCACGTACTTCGGCCTTTACACGGCCGGGGTGCTGGTCGGCGTGCCGTACCTGCTGTCGGCGATCGTGGCGTTCGCGCTGTCGGCGTCGCTGGGCTACTGGCTGCACGAGCACTGGACGTTCGGCGGCGGGCTGCCGACCGTGCGGGGCTGGATGAGCTGGCTGGCCGCGCAGGGCGGCGCCACGGCGCTGAACCTCGTGCTGCTGGCCGTCGCGGTCGACGTGCTGGGCGCCGACAAGATCGTCGCCCAGGCCGTGCTGCTCCCGGTGACGCCCGCCGCCACCTACCTCGTCGGGCGCCGCTGGGTCTTCAGCCGCGCGTGACGGTGGGCTGCAGGACCGCGGCGTCCAGCGCCTCGGTGCGCAGATGGGTGATCCGCTGGTACTCGGGGTCGGCGACCATCTGCGAGAACGCCGCGCGCGACGGGTAGCGCACGAGCAGCACGGCGTCCCAGTCGGTGTCGGCGTCGGGGCGGACGAGGGCGGTGCCGGTCTCGCCGAAGTACACGACCGTGCCGCCCACGCGCTCGAGGAACGGCACGATGGCCTCCGAGTACGCCGCGTAGGACCGGCGGCCGCCGTCGCGCTTGAAGCGCAGCAGGTTCAGCATCGTGACGGGCGCGCCGTCGTCCTCCTCGAGGAAGCGCTTGAGGTCCTGGCCGGTGGGATCGACGCTCATGGCGCGCAGCCTCGCAGGTGCGGGGCGGTCAGCGCGGCGGGATCGCCAGCACGGTGATGGTGCCCGGCGGGACCTCGGTCAGGCCGGCGTCCTCGACCCTGGCCGACAGGGTGGGGGAGGCGCAGAGGTCGTCGAAGATCGGCTGGCGCTCGGGGACGAGCACGCGGCCGGGGCAGCCCTGCTCGACCCAGGGTTCGAGCGCGCCGGTGGCCGCCGACATCGTGGCGGCGTGGGCGATCTGGGCGATGGTCTTGCCCGAGCTCATCTCCAGGCGTGGGTTCAAGATGTAGGTCATGCGCCCGTCGGTGTCGGGCGCCGGCGCGGACGCGGTGACCGGCGCGGGTGCGAGCTCCGACGACATCGCCTGCAGCTTGGTGAGCAGCTCGCCGCGCTCCGAGCGACGCCGCGGCGGCAGGGCGAGCACCGCGGCGCCGTCGGCATCGCCGGCGATCGCGTGATCCTCGGTCTGCAGGACCTCTGGCCACTGCCCGCCTCGCGCGCGCAAGGTGACCTTGCCGGGCCGCTCCCTCCATGCCTCGATGGCTTCTGCGTACTCGGCGTCGTCGGCGAACCGGCGCAGGCACGCGACCGCGGCCGCCCCCGCGAGGACCCCACCCGTCTCGAGATCGTCGAACGCCCCTCGCCTCACGACGAGGAACATCCGGTACGGGTCGTCGGGCTCCATGGGCGGCCACGCTAGCGGTGCTGGGCGCCCGGGCTGACACATGCGAGGATTCGCACGTCGGCACCGACCGACCCCGCCCCTGTAGCTCAGCTGGATAGAGCAGCGGACTTCTAATCCGCAGGTCGTTGGTTCGAGTCCAACCGGGGGCGCTCACGAAATACCTCAAGCAGGTCCTCGCACGGCACGATCAGCGCGTCGGCAGTGCGAGCGAGGATCGCGTCGACCGTCCCCGTCGAGATGCGCGAGCTGAACAACTGCTCGCAGAGCTCCACGACGTCGCGACGGCTGATGCGGTTGCGCACCGACAACGTCACGATCGCGGACTGCAGCCTCGGGCCGAACGCACTGGCGGCCACACCGGCCGGGAACGTGCCGCGGCGTTGGGCGCCGCAGCCGGGGCAGCGCACGCGCTGGCACCGATGCTCGGTCACGCGCACCGCCATCACCGGCAGCTCCTCGACCCGGCGGCGCGCCGGCTCACCATCAGCGACCCGGTCAGCCTCAGCGAACACATGGCCGCAGTCGCAGCCCGCCGGCCAGTGCCCGACGATCTCACTCCAGCGCCCACGCCGCCAGCAACGGGCGACCCTTGCCCTCATGCCCGGTCTGCGCACCCTGCTTGCGACCCGACCCGATCCGTGCCGCGCTTGGGCGGCGTGCTCGGCGGATCGGCGCTCGGCGGCCGCGAAGAGTTCCGCGAGCAACGACCCAGCTGACGCTCGAGCGTGGCGATCCGCTCGTCCTGCCGGGCGACCGTCGCGGTCAGCTTCTGCACCTGCGCCTCAAGCCGCTCGTTCTGCGCCGACAACGCCAACAACACCGACACGACCGCATCACGACCCCGCTCATAGATCGCTTCGGCGTCCGCCCGCCTCCACACCACGAGATTCGACACCGCCCGGTCATGTCCCCCAAACCAACTGAACGCTTACATAATACGATCGGGTTCGAACTGCTCCGACTTGAACCCGTGTTCCCAACTCGTGTTCCCTACGTGTCCGAAGCGCGGTCGCGGCGGGGGAACACATGAGCCAGCTCACCAAGCCAACAGGGCATCTCCAGGTCAAGGGTGAACGGGGCTCGCGCCGCTGGTTTGCGCTCTGGCGCGACGCCGACGGGAGGCACCAGCGCCTCCTGGGTCCCGCGCACGTGAAGGACTCGGGACGCAAGACTCAACGCGGGGCGATCATCTGGCGATCGGCGGATGGGCAGAAGCCGACGCCCAGCCACCTGACGCCGGAGGAGGCCGCGGCGGCGCTGCGCGCGATCCTCGAGGCTGCGCCACGGGAGCCGGCTGCCACCGAGTTCGCGCTGGCCGGACCGGGAGCCACGGCGACCTTCGGGGACGCGGTCGCGGAATGGCTGGCGTACGTCGAGCACGAGAAGCAGCGCAAGCCATCGACGGTGCGCGATTATCGCAACGTCGCGCGGCACGATCTGCTGCCGCGCTTCGGTGCCGAGACGCCTTTGCGTCGTGTTGTCAGGGGCCGAGTCGTGGGTGACACGTTCTCGATCGACGACGTCGAGCGGTTCCGTCGCGACCTCCTGGCGCGTGAAGACCTCTCGTCCCGGACGGCGCAGAAGGTCATGACGTTGTGCAGCAGCGTGTTCAAGCTGGCCAAGCGTCGCAAGATGATTGACGCCAATCCCTGCGTGGATGCCGAGCGCATCTCGGTCAGGGCAAGCGACGACTTCAACATCTTGTCGCCGATCGACTTTGAGGCCGTCGTCCGTGCGTGCACTGGCCCGCGCGAAGTCGCGGTCGTTTCGGTGGCGTTTTACGCGGGGCTGCGGCTCGGCGAGATCCGAGAGCTGCGTCGGGGTGACGTCGACTGGGCCAAGCGGATGATCTATGTCCGGGCCAACGCGTCGGCGGGGCAGCGCTCGACGACGAAGGGCGGGCGCGTACGGTCGGTACCGCTGGTTGATGAACTTGCTCGGCGGCTCGAGACGCTGAGCCGGCGGAGGCACTGGACGGACGCAGACGACTACGTGTTCGCGACCGATCGTGGAGCGAGAATCGCCGACAAGGACGTACGGAGCTTGTTCTATGACTCGCTGGACGGTGCGGGGTTCGCGAACCTGCGCGGAGATGTCGACAAGCACGGCGATCCGCAGAAGCCGATCGTGTTCCATGACCTGCGCCACTCCTACTGCTCGTGGGCAGTCGATGTCTGGCCCGTCCCAGACGTCAGGGCGTTCGCGGGGCACCGCGACATCTCGACGACGATGAAGTGCGTGCACCGGACGGCTAAGGCGACGCACGCGACCATGGCCGATGAGGCGCTCCGCAGGATGCTCGCGTCGGCCGGTGACGCGGTGGGGCTCACAGCGGCGCACGCTGACGCTCGATGAAACCGAGGATGTCGTCGCGGACGAATCGTCGATGACGCCCGATCTTCACACTCGGTAGGTAGCCGCTTCGTGCCCACGCGTGAACCGTGGAGGCCGGCACTCCGTTGTGGAGGTCTCCGACCTGCTGAGCTGTCATGAGACTTGGTGTGACGCGCTCGGGCTTCGGAGGGATCTGGGGCCGCGGGTCGCCGGGCGATCGTGGGCCGGACGAAGGGGCCCGTCATGGCTCCGGCCTCAAGGTCTGGGCGCAATCGGCTTGCGTTGACGTCCTGAGGTGGCTCACATCTACGGAGTCGACTGACCTACCGATCACCCCTCGGATGAGTTGGCTCCGCCGCGTTGGGGACGATGAGAGGGCGCGGCATCCGCAGGTGACTTCCTCACCGATCGCTGGCTGGGGGCCGGGCGGTCGCAGGTTCAAATCCTGTCTCCCCGACTCACGGAAGCCCTGGTAATTCCAGGGTTTTCGTAGGCGTTCAGTGTCCTGCTGGCCGGTTAGGTCAGCAGCGGCGCTGGATGGCCGGCGGCGCGGGCGGTGAGGACGTCGATGAGGTAGGCGTGCAGGCTGCGGTGTTGGAGGCGGCAGGTGGTGTG